>Ga0209736_1000007_pt1 | contig 89890 bp, 78 predicted proteins | sample BlaSpr_A8_Ref_M3_FD_187992 | JGI IMG/M metagenome (GOLD analysis project Ga0209736, IMG submission 187992) | Forest soil microbial communities from Thunder Bay, Ontario, Canada - Black Spruce, Ontario site 2_A8_Ref_M3 (SPAdes) (version 2) | ecosystem: Environmental > Terrestrial > Soil > Boreal...
CGAGGAGTAGCCGCTGTTCGGCCGTTGCGTAAGACCAGAGGGCGCAGATGGGCGCCGCTTCCTGCGTATGGATCAGGTGGCGCACCTCGCCGCTGCCTGTAGCGGTGCGCTCGAGGTCCGCGAGATCGACCACGCCCAGGACGCCGTCGCCGGTACCGTAGGCAAGGAGCCGCTCGCCCTCATCGCCCTCGACGAGCTGCAGCGACCAGACGGAGGCCCTGACCTTGAGACCGTTCCGGTGCGGCACGAGATCGTCTGACCAGCCGCCCTCGACCCAGGCCCATGCGGCGGCGGCGCGGGTGGCGGCGGGCGCGTTTGCGAAATTGCTGCTGCGGGCGCTGGGCGCGGAGATTGCGAGCCATACCGTGCAGGTCGGGCATGTGCGGCTGGAGCGTGCGGCGAGCTGGGAGGAAATTCGCGCGGTGTGCGCGGACCTGGAGTCGCCGTTGCGGTGCGTGGATGCGGCTACGCAGCTGAAGATGAAGGCAGAAGTGGATGCGGCGCTGAAGACCGGCGACACCGTGGGCGGTATTTTTGAAGTGGTGGCTCACAAAATTCCGGTGGGACTTGGCAGCCACGCGCAGTGGGACGAAAAGCTGGACGGCAGGCTGGCGCAAGCGGTGATGAGCATTCAAGCGGTGAAAGGCGTGGAGATCGGCGCAGGAGTGGCGGCAGCGGGTTCGTACGGCAGCGAAGTGCAAGACGAAATCTCGTACGACAAGGCTGCGAAAGAGTTTCGGCGGTCGTCGAATCGCGCGGGCGGGCTCGAAGGCGGCATCACCAACGGCGAAGATGTGGTGGTGCGCGGGTACCTGAAGCCGATTTCGACGCTGCGGCGCGCGCTTGGCACTGCGGACATGGTGACCAAGGAGCCGGTGCAAGCCGCGTACGAGCGGTCCGACTGGTGCGTGGTGCCGGCAGCGGGAGTGGCGGGCGAAGCCATGGTGGCACTTGTGCTGGCCGACGCTTTTCTGCAAAAATTTGGAGGGGATTCCATCGCCGAGACGCGGCGCAATTTCGAAAGCTATGGCCAACAAATCCAAGAGTTCTGAAAAAGCTGCAGCCACTGACGCCGCCGCCGAGCAGAAACCGATCGCGCCGCCGCGGAAGATTTATCCGGTGGTGAAATACGGCAACGCCGTGCTCGAAAAGCCGGCGGCCACGATTACCAAGTTTGACGCCGAACTGGAAGAGCTGGCGGAAGATATGTTTGCGTCCATGTACGCGGCGCAAGGCGCGGGGTTGGCGGCGCCGCAAATTGGGAAGAGCATTCGTATCTCCGTTGTGGACGTGAGCAACGGGAAGAATCCTGAAGCGAAAATCGTGCTGGTGAACCCGGAAATTATTCATGCGGAAGGCGAAAAGCGCGAGGAAGAAGGCTGCTTGTCGATTCCGGGGTTTCGCGCTTACGTGGTGCGGCCGCAATTCGTGACCGTGAAAGCGCAAAACGCCAAAGGCGAAGTTTTCGAGATGAAAGCGGAGGATTATCTGGCGCGGGCGTTCTGCCACGAGATCGATCACTTGAACGGGATATTGTATTTGCAACACGTGAGCATGCTGAAGCGCGACTTGATCCGGCGCAAGATCAAGAAACTGAAAAAAAAAGGCGAGTGGTAGCGCGCGGAAGGCGGCGCTGATGCGTATCGTATTCTGCGGGACGCCGGCGTTTGCGGTTCCTTCGCTGCAACATCTGCTGAAACAATCGGATTTCGAAGTGCTGGCGGTGCTGACGCAGCCGGACCGTCCGCGGGGGCGTGGGCAGGAAGTGTCGCAGTCGGCGGTGAAGCAGGCGGCGCTGGCTGCGGGCATTGCCGTGCATCAGCCGGAGAAAGTGCGCGCGTCGGAAGTGCAGGCGCTGCTCGAAGGGCTTAAGCCCGATGCCATCGCGATCATTGCGTACGGGCAAATCATCCCGGTGCGGCTATTGCCGATACCCAAACTCGGCTGGATCAATGTGCATGCTTCGCTGCTGCCAAAATATCGCGGGGCCGCGCCGATTAATCGGGCGATCGCCAATGGCGAAACGAAAACCGGCGTGACCACGATGCGCATCGATGCGGGCATGGACACGGGCGAGATGCTGCTGCGGCGCGAAATCGAGATTGCGCCTGCGGAGACGGCGCCGGAATTGGCGGCGCGCATGGCGGAGCTGGGCGCGCCGCTCTTGGCGGAGACACTGCGTGGCATCGTCGCCGGAACGATTCAGCCTCAGATGCAAGATGGCGGTGCCGCAACGTACGCGCCGATGCTGAAGAAGGAAGACGGGCGCATCGACTGGAACCGGCCGGCGCGGGAAATTTACAACCGCATGCGCGGGTTTGCGCCGTGGCCGGGCGCGTTCACCACTTTTCGGGGGCAGATTTGTCATGTTTGGGGCCACCTCTGGGGCGAGCCGGTGTCTAACACCGAGAGAGAGAAACCCGCCGCAGGATTGCCGGGGACGCTCGCCCACGCGAGCGGCACCCTCCTGGTAGCCTGCGGCGACGCAACCCTATTGCGGCTGACGTCCGTCAAACTGGAAGGACGCAAGGAGATTGCCGCGTCCGAGTTTGCCAATGGAGCACGGTTGGCGAATCGCGAACGCTTCGGCGAAGCCTGAATTGCGCCGCGTAAATCGCTCAGGCATACTCGATTCTTAACCGCAATGTCACCTGATGTACCGGGAGCCCGCACCCATGAAAGTCTATTCCGAGTTTGACCTGGGCGAAGCCGTTCGCGCCCGAGGCTGGAAGCTGGCGCGTTCGGCGGCAAGTTGCGCGCTGGCTGCGCAACTCGTTTTTGCTTCGCCGCTGCTGGCCGCCGAAGGCTCCGCAAAGGCGAGCAATACTCCTGCGCCGGATGCCGATGCCGTCCTGCAAGCGATGAAGACGGAGCTCGGCCGGGCGACGGCAGAACTCGGGAAAGCGGAGCAGCCGCCGTACTACCTGAGCTACACAGTCTACGACCAGGGTTTCATGGTCATCGTCGGCGCGTACGGCAGCTTGCTGACGGATGCCAGCGCGCAGCGGCGTCACGCAGATATCACCATGCGCGTCGGCACGCCCGCGCTGGATAACACGCACGGGCAGAGCCGCCCGAGCGGCATTTCTTCCGCTTCCCTTCCCCTCGGCGAGGATAAGGATGCCATCGCGCGCGTGTTGTGGGAGCTGACGGACCGCGAATACAAGCGCGCCGTACCCGCGCTCCTGAACGTGAAGACGAATAGCGCGGTGCGCGCGGAAGAAGAAGACAAGTCGCCGGACTTCTCGAAAGAAAAACCGCAGACGCACGTTGGCGAGGCGGCAGTGCCGCCTGGGTTCGATCGCGCCGCTTGGGAAGGCGAAATCAAGCGCATCTCCGGGGCGTTCCGCAAGTATCCGGACGTCTATTTCGCGACGGTGGTGCTGCAGGTGCAGAACTCGAAAGAGCGCATGGTCAGCAGCGAAGGAACCACGCTGGTCACGCCAAGTTTTTCGACGCGCATGATCATGGAAGCGCAGACGCGCGCCGCCGACGGCATGGAACTCTTGCGGGTAGAGACGTTCCAGGCGCCGTCGGCGAGCGGCTTGCCGAGCGAAGCGGACTTGCTCGCGAAAGTCGACAAGATGGCGCAAGACTTGAAAGAGCTGCGCAAAGCGCCGGTTGCGGAGCCCTACGACGGCCCGGCGTTACTCAGCGGACGCGCGGCGGCCGTTTTCTTCCACGAAGTGCTGGGGCACCGGCTGGAGGGACATCGCCAGCGCGACGAGGAAGAAGGACAAACCTTCACGAAGAAAGTCGGGCAGGAAGTGCTGCCGAAGTTTCTCAGCGTGACCGACGATCCAACGCTGCGTGAAATGAACGGCGTGAAACTCGCCGGCAACTACGACTACGACAACGAAGGCACACCGGCGCAAAAAGTGGAAGTGATCAAGGATGGCGTGCTGAAGAGCTTCCTGCTATCGCGCATGCCCATCAAGGATTTCGCCCAGTCCAACGGTCACGGCCGCAATCAGCCGGGGCTGATGGCCACGGGCCGCCAAGGCAATCTGATCGTGACCTCGACGCAAACGGTGCCCGAAGCGGAAATGCGGCAAAAGCTCATCGACGAAATCAAGAAGCAGAAGAAACCGTTCGGATTGTATTTCGACGATATCCAGGGCGGCTTTACGCTGACCACGCGTTCGCTGCCGCAAGCTTTCCAGGTGCTGCCGGTGATCGTCTACAAAGTGTATGCGGACGGGCGGCCCGATGAATTGGTGCGCGGCGTCGACATTGTGGGCACGCCGCTGGCGGCGCTAACGCGCATTATCACTACGAGCGATCAGGAGCACGTATTCAACGGCGTGTGCGGCGCGGAAAGCGGGCAAGTTCCGGTCTCGGCGATCGCGCCGGCGATGCTCTTTTCCGAGATGGAAGTGCAAAAGCGGCAGCATTCGCACGAGCGACCGCCGATTCTGCCGGCCCCGGGATTTGAAGACAGCGCCGCGGCAAAATCCGATGACTCCAAAGCTCCCAAGGCGGAGGTGAAGCCGTGAAGACCATTCGCTGGACGATTTGCCTGGCGGTTGCTGGACTCTTGACGCTGCAAGGGTCTTTCGCGCACGGCGTTTCCAACGACGAAACGAACGCTACCGATTCCCCGGCTACGGCCGCGGCAGCCCGCGCGGCAGCGCAGGGCGATGCGCTTCTCGAAGCTCTGTTAACCGAACTGGACCGCTCGAAGGCGCACCTCAAGATGGACCAGGTGCAAGCGCCTTACTACATCGAGTACCGCGTGAACGACGTGGACGATTTCGGCGCCGAAGCTGCTTTCGGCGCCATCCGCGAGCAGCAGCGCGTGCACGTGCGGGTACTGCGCGTAGTAGTGCGCATCGGCGATTACAAACAGGATTCCTACTACGGCGCAGGGCAGGGGGAAGCGAATATTCTTCCGCTCGACAACGACCCTATTGCGCTGCGCCACCAAATCTGGCTGGCTACCGATGACGCCTACAAAGCCGCCGGCGAAGCGCTCGCGGAGAAACAAGCGTACATGAAGCAATTCGCGGCGGATCCAAATCCGGTCGACGATTTCGCCAAAGCCGCTGTGGTTACGGATGTGGGCGGCACTGTAAGCCTGCGCGTCGATGAACCTGCGTGGCGGAAAACTCTGGAAGACATCACTGATGTTTATCGCCAGTATCCGGAGATTCAGTCCGTCACGGCTTCGGCGCGCTTTACGGCCACGAACGAATACCTGGTCAACAGCGAAGGCACCGTGACGCGGCACGGACACACCACCTACAGCGTGCAAGTGACCGGTTCAACGCAAGCGCCGGACGGCATGCGGCTGGCGCGCACTCCGGCGTGGATGGTCGCCAAAGCGGAAGAGCTGCCCACGCGCGAAACGCTGCTTAAAGACACTGCAGCAACCATGGATACGCTCATCGCACTGCGCAAAGCTCCCATCGTGGAAGAAGAGTACCGCGGGCCAGTGTTGTTCGCGCCGGACGCGGCGAACGACGTGATCGCGTCGCTCGTGGGCGGGAACGTCCTTGGCCGCAAACCGCAACCGGGCAAGCCCAATCGCACGGTGGGCGCGTTTGCCACCAGCTACAAGTCTCGCGTGCTGCCAAACTTCCTGAGCATCATCGACGACCCGACGCTGAAGGAATTTCAAGGCAAGAGCCTGGTGGGAAGCTACGAAGTTGATAGCGAAGGGGTGAAACCGCAAGCGGTCACCGTCGTGGAGAACGGTACGCTGGCCAATTATCTGCTCGGCCGGCAGCCCATTCGCGACTTCCCGGCCTCGAATGGCCACGGGCGCTCGGCGGCGGGGTCGCTGCCTTCGCCGAGCCTGGGCGTGCTGCTGGTGAAAAGCACGGAAGCACAATCGCCGGAAGAGTTGAAGAAGCGCGTGATCCAGATGATTACGGATCAAGGACGCGAGTACGGCTATCGCGTCGAGACGCTCGGCGCGCAGAACGCGCCGCGGTTGCTCTACCGCGTATATAAGGATGGCCATGAGGAATTGGTGCGCGGCGCCGTGTTCAGCGAGCTGGACATTCGCGCGCTGCGCAGCGGCTTGATCGCCGTGGGCAACGATCCGCTGGTGAACAACCGCCAGGGCGGCATTCCCGCCACGGTCATCAGCCCGTCGCTGCTGTTCGACGAGCTGGAAGTGAAGCGCGCGGATACCAGCAAAGACAAGCTGCCCGAGTATCCGGCGCCGCCGCTCACCAAGAAGTAGACTGCCGGCAGCGGAGACACGCTAAGAGCTATGACCTTTCGTGAACGATTGGAAGGGCTGTCGCGCATGGCGCTGCTGATCTTCATTCTGGCGTCAGCGGCGTTTCTCTCCGCGATTACGGCCATGCGCATCGCCATTCACGGGCGTGAAGTGACCATGCCGAACCTCGTCGGGAAGAACGTCGGCGAAGCCAGCAAAATGCTCACGTCCAATGGGCTGCTGCTGCGCGTCGCGGATCATGTCTACAGCGATCTGCCGATCAACGTAGTGGTCCGGCAAACGCCGCCACCGGGCATGCTGATGAAACAATCGCAACAGGCCCACGTGGTGCTGAGCCTCGGCCAGCGCCAGTTGCAGATACCGCTGCTCGAAGGCAATACGCTGCGCGCTTCGCGAATCGAGTTGCTACGCGGCGGATTGCAGGTCGGCGAAGTTTCCGCCATCACCATGAACGATCAGCCTGCCGATACGGTGGTGGTGCAGTTGCCGAGGCCGGGGGGCGGCAGCGCGACGCCGCGCGTCGATGTGCTCATTTCGCAAGGCCGCCGCGAGGCCGCCTTCGTGATGCCGCGCCTGATCGGCCTGGCGGAAACTGACGCGCAGCACCGCCTCGATGTCGCCGGCCTGCGCCGCAAAGTGAACTACGTCACCGCGCCACAATGGCCGCACTCCGCAGTGATCGACCAGTCTCCCGCCGCTGGTTCGCGTATTCCTTCCGTAGCCCTCGTTGAACTGACCATAGCAAACTAGCCTGCGAAGATTCCTTGCCGTGTCGCCGCCTAGTAGATTTGGACTATTCCCCTCGCTGCAAAGCCCCACTAAAGTCGCTGCAATTCTGGGTTCCCGATGGTATGTTTCCGCAAACATCAGGAGGCACAGTGTCCGCTTCGACCACCACGCTCGAGTTCAGCCGCGCCGTCGCGAAGACCAGTAATTGGCGCAGCCAGGCCATCGCTATCGTGCTGATGGCCGCCATCGCCGGGATTTTCTGGGTGGATTCGCGCTACCCGTCGCTGCTGAAAAAATATCGTTCCGGAGCGCATGTCAAAGTTGTGGGCGCAATCACCTTTGACGCCGTCTACCAGGTGGATCGCGCTATGCCTCTTGGCCAGCGCGTCTGGCGCACGTCCGTCAACTGGCTGAATGCCAACCGCATCGGCATGACCTTCGCCTTCTTCTTCGGTCCCGCCGCGCTGACCTTTCTCGCGCTGCTCCCGCGGCGGCGCACCCGCTCGCGCCACCTCAACGCGCTGATCGGCACGCTGACCGGAATGCCGCTAGCGGTCTGCGCCAATTGCGTGGCGCCCATCGGCCGCGGCTTGTACGCTTCTGGCATGAGCACCGAATCGGTGCTCGCCGCGATGTTCAGCTCTCCGACGCTGAACATGGTCGTCCTGGCCATGACCTTTGCGCTGTTTCCGCTGTCGGTGGCGCTGGTAAAACTTGCCACAGTCTTACTCCTGATCTTCGGCTTTGCTCCCTTTATCGCCGCGCGGCAGGGCGCCGCAGCCGATTCTGCTCCGGAATGCCCCATCGAAATCGCCGTCGCCGAAACCTGGGCACAGGCGATTCGCCGTACGCTGCTCGCCTACGCGAGGAGCTTCTGGTACGTCTTCCGCGTGGGGTTTCCGTTGATGCTGTTAGGCGCGCTCCTTGGGGCGTTCATGATCGAAGCGCTTCCGCAGCAAGCGCTCAACGCTCCGGTAACGCTCGGCGGCATTGCGCTGGTCGCGCTGGTTGGCGCGTTCCTGCCGGTGCCCATGGCCTTCGACGTGGTCATTGCGTACATCGCCATGACCAAGGGCGTGCCGCTGCCCTACGTCGTCACCATCCTATGCACCCTGGGCATTTACAGCGTGTACTCGCTGTCGGTGGTCGGTAAGACCATTTCGTGGAAGGTCGCGACGGCCACCTACGCGGCCGTCGCGCTCCTCGGCACCCTCGCAGGAATCGCCGCGCGAGCTTTCGTTTGACGCAAACGCCGCGTCTTTACTTGGCTTCATCCTTCTTATGTAGCGTGGTGCACACAGAAACCGCCGTGTTGGGATCGACGGCGCTGTCGCCTTCTTCGATGTGCTGAATCACGCCGTTTTTGTCGATCACGATGTTCGCGCGCATGGCCCATTCGTAGCTTTCTTTCTGGACGTCGTAGCCCTTCAATATGCCGTAAGCCGTCAGCATCTTCTTGTTCATGTCGCTCAGGAGGGGGAAGGTCACGCCGATCTGCTTGGCAAACGCGGCATTCGCCGCTGGACTATCCATGCTTACGCCCATCACCACCGTGCCATTCGTATCGATCTTGCCCGTAGCGAGTCCAGACTGGACCGCTTGCAGTTGCTTCGTTCAACCACCTGTAAAGGCGAGGACATACACCGCGAGAAACACGTTCTTCTTCCCGCGGAAGTCGCTGAGCTTGACGGTCTTCCATTGGTCGCTGAGCAGCGTGAAGTCCGGCGCGGTATCGCCAACCTTCAGCGAAATCTTGGCCATTTCCGGCTTCTGGGCCTGCGGTGGCGCCGCCAGCAGCGGAGTCATCGCCAGGAACAGTCCGGCAACAAGCAATTTTTTCATCGATCCCTCTCCTCAAAGAGTCCCGTATCGGGATATCTGCAAACTCTACCTATCTGTTGTACCGAAAGAAAGCGCGAAACGGTTACCCGTTCGGCAAGAATTGATACAGAATTGTTGTCCCGGCAGCGCGGTCTGGTAGAAGATGTGTCGTCGCTAAGAGCCTTACCGCGCCGGGTGGCCTTCCGGCCAGGATCGGGATGAAAAAAATACCTGCCCCTTTTTCAGGCTTCCTGCCAAAAACCTTTGCTAGCATCTTGGCCCATAACGGAGTAACCTCCTTTCCCGACTCGACGCATCGCTTGGCGGCATGCGCTTTCCAAAAGATTACGCGGCGGAAACATCCGATGTGCACGGTTCCGCGTACAAGAGATTGAAGATCTTCCGGCAGTTGTTGTATGCCAGGAGGGAAGCAGTCCAATTCACACAAAATACAGGAGGCTGAGGGCAACATGACAAAAACAAACAAATTCCTGATGGCTGGTGCAGCGATCGCGGGTTTGCTCGCGGGAACCGCCAGCGTTCAGGCTTCGAACCTGATCCCGAGCGGCAAGGCTAGCGCTCAGGACGCGGACCAGAAGGCTGACAAGAAGGTCAAAGACAAGCACGCCTGTAAAGGCCAAAACTCCTGCAAGGGCAAGGGCGGCTGCAAGGGCAGCGACAACGGCTGCAAGGGCAAGAACTCTTGCAAGGGCAAGGGCGGCTGCCGTACCGATGGTAAGCCGATGGACGAGAAGCCGTCCTAAGGACTGCTTTAGCCTGAAGCTGGAAACCTGTAGAGGGGGCTGGCAGAGTCTGCCGGTCCCCTCGCATGTCTCCTTGGTTTGATTTGTCTCTCCAAGGCCATCGTTAGCTTTGGACGATTGTTGTGTCGTCTTTACACTCTGCGGGGAGTAAGAATGCCGGGCAGTCGTTTCAACGGGTTCACGGATTACGGGATTGGCATTGGGCTGCGCTCGCCCCATTATGAGCATATTTTGACGCGCAAGCCGGTCTGCGACTGGTTCGAGATCATCTCCGAAAATTTCATGATCGACGGCGGGCGCCCGCTGCGCATCCTCGATGAAATCCTCGCGCAGTACCGCGTGGTGCAGCATGGTGTCTCCATGTATTTCGGCTCGGCGGAAAAGCTCAACCGCGAGCACCTCAAGCGCCTGAAGGATCTCGTGCGCCGCACCAAGACGCCGTGGGTTTCCGACCACTTGTGCTGGGGCAGCGTCGACGGGCGCTACACTCACGACCTCTTGCCCATGCCGTACACCTTTGAAGCCGCGAAAATCACCGCGCAAAAAGTCCGGGAAGTGCGCGACTTTCTCGAAGTTCCTATCGCCGTCGAGAACGTCAGCAGCTACGCGGAATTCCATGTCTCTGAAATGACCGAGTGGGAATTCCTGAATGAGGTTGTCGAGCGCGCTGACTGCGGCATCCTGCTGGACGTCAACAACATCTACGTGTCCTCGCAAAATCACACTTTCAACCCGCTCGACTACGTAAATAGCGTCCCTGCCGAACGCGTCGCGCAGATTCACATCGCCGGCCACTCGAAATACCGCAAATATATCCTCGATACGCACGATCATCCGGTGATTGACCCGGTCTGGAAGCTCTATGAGCGCGCCATTCAGCGCGTCGGCCACACCGCCACGCTGCTCGAGTGGGACGACAGCATCCCCTCGTTTCAGGAAGTGCACGACGAAGCCATGAAAGCCAACAAGTTCCTCTCCTCCACGCTGCTTGCGAAAGCCGTATGAAGCTCGCGGCCTTGCAAAAACACATGACCCGCGCGGTCATGACTCCGCTCACGCCTTCCGAGCACATGCAGCGCCGCGCACCCGGCGGCGGCGATATGCGGCGTTACGCTTCGCGCTTCATCAAGCCCAACAGCCGGCTCACTTCCTTCGAGCGCCTGGAAATTTACAATCGCCAGTACTGGTGGCGCCTGCTCGCCAGCATGCGCGAAGATTTTTCCGGCCTGCAGGCGGTTCTCGGCGATCGCCAATTCGAAGCCATGTCCAAGGCTTACATCGTCGATTGCCCTTCCACTTCTTTTACGCTGCGCAATTTGGGCGCAAAACTGGAAGCTTGGCTGCGCAAGCATCCCAAGTGGGCCGGCAAAAAGCAGCAGTTGGCGCTGGATATTGTCCGCCTCGAATGGGCCGACATCGAAGCTTTCGACGGCAAGAGCGAGCCTGCACTGCGTCCTGAGGATCTCGCGGCCGCCGCCGGGGGCAACATCAAATTGCATCTTCAGCCTTACATCCAGTTGCTCGACTGCAAATATCCTGTCGACGATTTGCTCCTGGCGGTGCGCGATTCGGGCGAAGATTCCACCGTCGCCAGCAACGCCTTCAGCGAAAGCAAGAAGCGCCGCCGCGTCCGCGCCACCGCGCAGCTCAAGCCCAGCGAAATCTTCCTCGCCGTGCATCGCGTCGACGAGTCCGTCTATTTCCGCCGGCTCGATCGCGAAGAATTCGAGATTTTGCACGCCCTTCGCGTAGGCAAGACGCTGGACAACGCCATCGCCCTGGGCTTCCGCAAAAGCAAGATGCCCGTCGAGCGGCGCGCCGCCACGGTGCAAACCTGGTTCCAGCACTGGGCTACGCTCGGCTGGTTCTGCCAAACGCAACAAAAACCCGGGAAGCACTGAAACTTTTCGCCGCGAATGGGATCAACTACAGATATGAAGACTCTGTTTATCCGGCTGTACGACCTTCATGGCAAGTTCTTTGCCTATGTCGCCCATCTCAAATCGCCTTTTATCCTTTTCGTCCGCCTTTACTGGGGCTGGCAGCTCGCCGAAAGCGGCTGGGGCAAGCTTCATCACCTGGACAATGTGACCGAATTCTTCACCAGCCTGCATTTGCCCGCTCCGGCGGCCACCGCCGCGTTCATCTCGTCGCTCGAATTTTTCGGGGGCATTTTGCTGGCCATCGGCCTGTTCTCCCGCATCATCGCACTGATGATGACCGTCAACCTCATCGTCGCCTACATCACCGCGGACAACGAAGCGCTGCGCTCCATCTTCTCCGATCCTGACAAATTCATGGCCGCCGCTCCGTTCACCTTCCTGTGGGCTTCACTGATCGTCCTGATCTTCGGCGCCGGCCTCTTCTCCCTCGACGAACTCTTGAGCCGCGCCTTCGGCTGGAAATCCTCGAAGGCGGAGCTGCCATCTCCCTGATCGTTCTTTCTTTCGTAGGGGAGGCCTTTTTTACCCGGACGCGGTCGGGCCCCTCCCGCTGATGCAACGCCACACGCGATTACGACGTCACACCTCTGTTGATACCACGCACACCAGTGCTACTCTTGCCCAGGCTTCTCCGCATCGTGCTTATCCGCATCGGGGCGATGCTGCTCACGCCATCCATCTTGCTGCTGATGCTCGGCTGCTCGGCCTCCACGGCTGACGAAATGACCTCCACCATCGTCCTCGGCTCTTCCCGCATCGACGTCACGCTCGACTCCACCGATTGGCAGCTCGCCCGCCCGCAACTCCTCGCCTGGGTACAACGCGCCGCGGAAGCCGTCGCCGCGTACTACGGCCGTTACCCGCGCCCCCATGTAAGCATTCGCGTCTCCTCCTCCGGCGGCCACGGCGTGCACGGCGGCATGACTTTCGGCAAAGACGGCGGCTTCATCCGCATTCGCGTGGGCCGCGATACCACCGCCGCGGAACTCTCCGACGACTGGATGATGACCCACGAAATGGTTCATCTCGCGTACCCGTCCATGGAAGACGAGCATCACTGGATCGAAGAAGGGCTGGCCACCTACGTCGAGCCGATTGGCAGGATTCAAGCCGGGCAAATCACCCCGGAAAGCATGTGGGCCGACCTGGTCCGCGACATGCCCAAAGGCCAGCCTGCGGAAGATGACCGCGGCATGGACCGCACGCACACCTGGGGCCGCACCTACTGGGGCGGAGCGCTCTTCAGCCTCATCGCCGACGTCGAAATCCGCAAGAAGACCGGCAACCGCAAGGGTTTACAAGACGCCATGCGCGCCATTCTCGAAGCCGGCGGCGACATCACCGACGACTGGCCCATCGAAAAAGCCTTCAAGACCGGCGACGATGCCGTCGGCGTTGCGGTCCTCCTCCCGATGTATCACGAATGGAAGGACAAGCCCGTCCGCGTGGACCTCGATTCTCTCTGGCAGCAGTTGGGGATCGCCCCTGATGGAAAGGGTGTGCGGTTCAACGACAAAGCCCCTCTCGCGGCCATCCGCAAAGCCATCACCGCCCCCAAAAGCTCGAAAGCCGCTGCCAACGGCGCCCATACCGAGCTGCTCAGTGTCATCGCCGGGCGCCGCGTCCTTCCCCGTTAGCCCTATAAGAAGTTTGACTCCTGCCGTATCGCCCTATTTCGCTTGCCATAGTCTCCTCGCCCGTCACTCGCGCTACTCGGACCGTCCCGGTATATAATGCATTCGTCGGCAGGGTTCCAGAGATCGAAACTCCCTGAACAATCCGGTGGAGATTCACCATGATGACCTTAGGGAAGTGTGTGCTTACCTTCGTTTGCATGCTGGCGGCGTATGCCGTGTTGCTCCGGGGTTTTCGGCTCATGAACCTGCCCAGTGATCGGTCGCTCTATTCCGGCCTGGCTTTAGTTCTCTTGGTATTGGTTATCGTCCCGGCCGCGCTTTGGGCAATCTGGAGGAGAAGAACATGAAAACGACGTTTCGTGGTCCGGAGGATGACGATCCCCGGAATGTACTTGTGGCTCGTCCGCTGTTTCCGTACTTGCGGCTGCTGGTGATTGGCGTTGCGGTGATTTTGGGCCTGGTGCTCTTCTTCAGCCTGGTGACCCACGTCACCCGCATCGAAGCCGGCTACGTCGGCGTCGAAATCAACCTCGCGGGCACGCAGCGCGGCGCCACCGATATTCCCATTCGCACCGGCTGGGTCTTCTACAGCCCGCTGCGCACGCAAATCATCGAGTTCCCCACCTTCGTGCAAACCGTGAAGTGGACGCGCGACGTCAACGAAGGCCGCGCCATGAACGAAGAGATGGGCTTCAATACCAAGGAAGGCATGCAGATTTACTCGGACGTTTCGCTCTCGTATGCCATCGATCCACTGAAAGTGCCCGAATTCTACGTGAAATACCGCGTGAACCAGTTGGATCTGTTCACCCACGGAATTTTGCGCGACATCGTGCGCAATTCGCTCAACGAAGTCGCCTCCACCTACAGCGTCGAGGATATCTACGGCGTCCGCAAAGCGGAATTTCTGATGAAAGTGCAGGACCTGATCCAATCCAAGGTCACGCCGGTGGGCGTCGGCATCCAGCAATTCGGCTTCATTGGAGCGCCGCGCGTCCCGGAAGTGATTGCCACCTCCATCACCGCCAAAGCCCGCGCCGTCCAGGAAGCCGAACGCGCGCGCAACGAATTGGCCATGACGCAAGCCGAAGCCGCCAAGAAAATCGCTGAAGCGGAAGGCGATGCCCAGTCGCAAATCAACCGCGCCAAAGGCGAAGCGGAATCGAACCGCATCCGCCAAAGCTCGCTCACCCCGCAACTCCTCGAGCTTCGCCGCCTGGAAATCCAGCGCGCCATGATCGAAAAGTGGAACGGCCAGCTCCCCACCGTCCAGTCCGGACAAGGCGCCGGCGGCCTCATCCTGCAAATGCCCCGCCCGCAGTAGAACCGCGCGGGCAGCAATCTCTAGCACATGAGCACCGGCCGGTTCGCGAGAACCGCTCGGTGCTTTGTTTTTTACTCACTTCGGCAGGTCAGTTTCCGATTATCCGTGCGAGCTCAACTGGTCGGTGCAACACCATCTAAGCTGTTGACCCGACAATGGCTGCCGCAATTAGAAATCATCTATCCGATTGAAAACACACAGGTTACCGAGTCCTTGAAAAGGTAGTAGCGCAGCTTTCGCCAACAAGCGGGCGTGGGCAGGTTCGGTTATCGCCAATCTGGGCATGATGATCCTTTGGAACACCTGGCCCATAGCGGGACTTAAGTACTAGTCCCCCGTGCGGCCCAAGTCGGCAGGATGTTACTGCCTCCGAAGAAAGGTATCCATCCCTGGGTGTGTCGGCTGGAACAGTCGGCGGCAGAGCAACTTTGGCAAAAGGTGAAAACTTCAATGAAACACTCATGGACAAGGATTTCGGGAGTTATGCTTGTGGCCGTCGTTATATCCGGAATGGTCGCAACGGCTTTGCAGGCAGGGCCGGCAGCCTCGGGCAGGTTCAAGCTGCCGTTTGACGCGCAAATGGGAATCGTCGCGCTTCCGACGGGCAACTACTCGTACGCGGTTGACGGTCTGTCATCGGACGGAAAGATCATCGTGTATCGAGAAAACCATGCTGTGGCGATTTTGCGCCCCCAGATGTTTAGCGAAAAGGGCAATCAGAGCAAGAACCCCGCGTTGCTTTGCATTCGCCACGATGGACACGTCGCGATCCGGGCGCTGCGCTTGCCCAATGTCGGCACGTTCTATTTTCCGCTGTCGAAGGAGTTAAGTGTGCTCGTGGCTCAGCAGCCGCAGCTGATCGAGACGGTCTCCGTCGAAGTGACCGGCGACTAGCGCAACTTCACGCCACCACACCTAAGCCTGTCAAGCACGTCGTGGCCGGACAAGGGCAGACACCCGCAAAGGGATTCCGCTCCACTGTCCGGCCCTTCTTTTCCTTTTCGTTCGACTTCACGGCCAGAGCTACGTAGGCTGTGAAAGGAAAGGCTCCTGTGATTCCGCTTGCACTCGCCAGCCCCGATCAAGATCGCGCGTATCGGACAGTGGCCGTGCGCACGATCCTGGCGGGCTTTGCAACGGCGTTCGCTTTTCTAGTCTTGGTATCTCCTGCCGCGCCACGGCACCAAGCGACGAGTGGGCTTCCGGGCGAAACCATTAAGGCCACGTCGGTGGCAGTAAATGTATATGCGATTGTTGCAGGACGTCACGCTCGGTTGATTCGAGACCTGAAGAAAGACGACTTCGAAGTCAGCGAAGATGCTAGCCCGCAGAAAATCGAGTATTTTTCGCAAGAGACGAATGCGGCCTTGAGCTTGGGGATCGCCATTGATACCAGCTTCAGCCAGGGCCGCCTTCTGGCCACGGAACAGCTGGCGGCGAAAAGCTTTCTGCGCTCCGTTCTGCAGATCCACGATCAGGCGTTCGTCATGAATTTCGACGCGGACGTGAAGTTGCTCACGGATTTTACGGATGCGCCCAGCGGCCTGGCGCGTGCCATTGATTCGGCGGAGGTCAACGGAACTGGGAGAAGCATCCTGCAAGAAGAAGCGGACCGCCCCACAGGAGGGACGCACCTCTACGATGCGGTGTATCTGGCTTCCAATGAATTGATGAAGGCGCGCTTTGGACGCAAGGTGCTTGTGCTGGTAACCGATGGAGAAGACCAGGGCAGCAAGACCAACTTGCAAAAATCAATCGAATCGGCCGAGAAGGCTGATGTAATGATTTATTCGATTGACATAAGCGATCCGGAGTTTTACTCGTTGTTGGGCAGCACGTACCACGGAGACACGCATCTCCGGAAACTCGCTCGCGAAACCGGGGGCCGCGCTATTCGGGTGAAATCCGTCGAGCAGATTGGACCGGCATTTGAGAGCATTGCACGCGAGCTTCGGTCGCAATATCTGCTGGGCTATTCTCCATCCAATTCCCGACATGACGGTTCCTTTCGGCGCATTCATGTAAAGGTTCGCGGGCACAGTTACGTAGTCCGGACTCGCAGTGGATACTATGACCACCGTGACGATAGAACGGAATCGAAGAATCTCAGTCAATAGAGGCGGACTCGGAGTTTCAGCGGAAACGGTCGCCCACATTGGCGTGTACCGTGACAAACGGTAAGTGAGCAGGATTCCGGTGGGCGCATAAGAAACCGTTTGCCTAAGAACGCGGTACGGCGTTCCTTTATTTCCGAACGACGCTTCGAGGCTTATTTCCTTGGGAATTATACGGGCGGCGAAGCTTTTGTCTTCAAGTCCTGATTAACGCTGCCAGCTCAACCGGAAAACTAACCCGCTTCGCGCCAAAGGCGAAGCGGAATCGAACCGCATCCGCCAAAGCTCGCTCACCCCGCAACTCCTCGAGCTTCGCCGGCTGGAAATCCAGCGCGCCATGATCGAAAAGTGGAACGGCCAGCTCCCCACCGTCCAGTCCGGACAAGGCGCCGGCGGCCTAATCCTGCAAATGCCCGTCCGCAATAGAACCGCGCAGCCAGCAATCTGTAGTACAAGAGCGCCGACCGGTTTGCGAGAACCGCTCGGCCCTTTGTTCTTAAGTTCCGGCTAAACTGCGACACGAAAGCTACTGGAAGTCGCACACTTTGCGAAATGCTGCTCGTAGTTCGTAATCCCGCCACCAACTGATATGCGAAAAAGAAACAATGTGCGCAGGACGGGCCTCGGGTGTATAACGGTGCCCGCTCGGACGGTCAGCGGAAGCCCCCGTGGAGAAGACACGAGATCTTCAGGTCCGCGCCTTGCATTGCACCCCAAGCTTTCGGTCAAATCGAAGAGGAGGCATAAGATGCCCGGATACGACACTCAACAAGTTGGCGATGCAACGGAAATCTCCACCACGCCGGAGAAGGTGCCCGCTCCGTGGTTGTTGGTGGCTATTCCCGGTGTTCTCCTGGTGCTAATTGCGCTGTCGATCAGCTTCTTTTTGGGGCTGCTTGCCGCGGGTTTTGTTTACGGGGCGATGTACCTGCTGATGCACTCGAAGCAAGCCACGCAGTACCGCACGCCCGCGAGGTTCCGGGTTTCCAAAGCGGGCATCGAGGTTGGCGGCACCACCATCCCGAAAGACGCCATCCATCGCGTCATCGTTCGCAACCACATTACCAAGGCTGCGGAGAGCGTGATCGTCGTTGCCAACCCCAACCCGCACAGCGGCCAGCAAAATGTGGTCGCGGGAATGAACTGGGCTATCAGCAAGCTCGGCCCGATCTCCTACCGGGTCGATGCGGAGGCACGCGGAGTGCCCACCACTCTCGCGGGCGGCTTGACCGAGCCAACCGCGTCCGCGATTATGACCGACGTCAATAAGTTCCTGCAGCTTTCCTGAGGCGTAGCACCGCGCCGTTCAGCAACCGAACTAAGGAAACGCCGACCGGGTGTGAAGATCCGGTCGGCGGTTGTTTCTGCACACTTCAACAGGTCAGTTTCCGCTTGTCTGACTAATTGAGAGTTACTTATGTACGTACTCGTTGCGGACGTTCACCTCGGCTGGCACCTTGTGGATGGTTTGCACAATACGGTTGATATCAGCTTGCGAGATGACTGCGGGTCCATTCTTTTTCTGACCAAAAAGGAGATCCAGGTGACCGTTCTCGGGGAAAAGTTCGACACTCAGCTGTTTCGGAGGGTTCTGTACACGTCCGTATTGAAATCCTCTAAACTCCTTTCCCTGGATAGCAAAGATCCCAGAGTTAGGGTCACCGGGCACAGAAATTGCTTTCAGCATGAGCACCACGCTGTGGCTCACAACCGTTTTCTTGCTGGAGAAGAGGGTAATCTTATCCGGCGTGGTCTCTAGGATGAGGCGTTGAAAGTTGTAGTCTGACTGTAGAGCCTCATCGCCATACACTTTTCGGAAGGTGTCCCTATCTATCTTCCCTTGTTCAAAGAGACCATTCATAAACTCGTGCGGCGGTGCGCTCCATACGGAGAGAACGTTTCCGGAACGAAACGCAATAATTGCCTTATTCCCACCAAGGATTTTTGTTTTCTCTCGATCGATATCGGTCCAGGGGACCTCAAATTCGTAGCCGAAATAGGAGAGATTCAGGCCAGGCGCTTGTGAAATGGACAAATCCGTCTGCTCAATAGGAGTTCGCCTTACAAACGGAAGTTTTCGCGCGACACTATACGCTTCCAGAACAAAAAAAGTCTGGGTGCCAAAAAACCAAAGATAGGTGATGCACGCAACAACTACAATTCCAAATAAGCTTAGTACGCGCGTCCATCGGGACATGGACCTCCGTCTCCTGACGAGGTGCGAGTCAATCGTCATTCGATCATTAAGCGGGGCGAGTTCTGCATGATGCCCCTATCGTTATGATGCGCGATTAAACTATTGAGTGGACCTGGTACAAGGTTCAGGTGTTTCTAGGTAGCAACCATCTCACTATTAAGAGTCAGTGCCCGCCGTCCTATCGCAAACTAACCCACTGGGCCTAGTCGGCATGATTTTGCGTGCCGGTGTACCATTGCGGTCCGCCCGAGCATCGTAGAGGAGTACGTGGCTACATCGGAAGCGGTCCCTGCTCATGCCTCTGCGTCGTACCCCAGCGTAAATCCCTGGCTGATTGCGGTGGTTGTTTCGCTGGCGGCGTTTATGGAGGTGCTGGACACCAGCATCGCCAACGTCGCGCTGCCGCACATCGCCGGAGACCTCGGCGCGAGCAACGACGAGAGCACCTGGGTGCTCACCTCTTACCTGGTCTCGAACGCCATCGTGCTGCCCATCAGCGGATGGTTTGTGGGCATTCTCGGGCGCAAACGCTTCTTTCTGATCTGCATCGCCATGTTCACGCTGAGTTCCCTGCTCTGCGGCATCGCTTTCAGCCTGGGCTTCCTGCTTTTCGCGCGCATCCTGCAAGGCGCGGGCGGCGGCGGACTGCAACCCATGGCGCAAGCGATCCTGGCCGATTCTTTCCCGCCCGAGAAGCGCGGAGTGGCTTTCTCCGTTTACGCCATCACTGCCATCGTCGCTCCGGCCATCGGTCCCACTCTGGGCGGCTGGATCACCGACAATTACAGCTGGCGCTGGATTTTCTACATCAATCTTCCCGTCGGAATCATCGCGCTGTTTCTGGTTTACCGGCTGATCGAAGATCCGGACTACATCAAGCGCAACGTCGGCAAATCGCTGCGTGTCGATTACATTGGCTTCGGCTTGCTCGTGCTGGGAGTCGGCGCGCTGCAAATTCTGCTGGACAAAGGCCAGGAAGACGATTGGTTTGGCTCGAATTTTATTGTGATCCTGGCGATTGTCGCGGTCGTCTGCCTCACCGCTCTGGTCATCTACGAATGGTTCCAGAAAGATCCCATCGTGGATGTGCGCCTCTTCCGCAACTCCAATTTCTCCGTCGCCAGCATGGTCATGTTCATGGTTGGCGCGCTCTCTTTCGCTTCCACCGTGCTGATGCCGCAATTCCTGCAAACCCAGCTCGGCTACAGCGCGCAGAAAGCAGGCATGGTGCTGTCGTTCGGAGCCATGGTTCTGCTCATGGAACTCCCCATCGTCGGCCAGCTCACCACCAAAATTCAAGCGCGCTACCTGATCGCTTTCGGATACCTCACGCTGGCCGGCTCCATGTACATATCCACGCAGCGCATCGACTTGTCTCTTAGCTTTGGCGAGGCCACCTGGTTGCGGATCCTGCAGTACGTGCCGCTGGGCTTCATCTTCATTCCCGCTTCCACCGCGGCTTATAACGGACTTCCTGCCGAGAAAAACAATGCCGTTGCCGGCCTGGTCAATTTCGTGCGCAATATCGGCAGCAGCGTAGGCACTTCGCTGGTGACCACCATCATCGTTCGCCGCGCGCAGTTTCATCAGCAGCGCCTTACCGATCACACCACACTGGTCGACTCCGACTTCTCGAAAGCCGTGGCGGCGCTCACGCAGCAACTGATCCGCGCCGGCTTGAGCGCCTACGACGCGCAGCGCCAGGCGCTCGCCCGTCTCTACGGCAGCGTGAAAGCGCAAGCCACCACGCTGGGCTACATCGATACCTATTTCTTCCTCTGCGTAGCCGCCGCGGTCATGTTCTTCCTGTCCTTCGCCCTGGCCAAAAACGACACCCGCAGCAAAAGCCGGGCAGTCATGGACTAGCTCATCCACCAACGACCGGAGCGAACCCCACGTAGTGGCGGATCTTCAGATCCGTCACCGGCGCCGGCGCCAAACTGCCAAGGCCTCGCGCGGAACTTATCTGTGTCCTCTTACGTATCTGATTGCATATGCAAAGAGTGGAGGACCCTGTGCACCCATCCAAAATCACCGAAAACATCCAGCGAGCCTTACTTCTGAGCATCGCTGTCGCGGCTATCGCCACATTCTGCCTATCGAGCGCATACCTGCCCTGCGCCGCCGCGCAAGACGCCAAGAAAAGCAAAAGCGGCAGCGAGGACGGCGCCGGAATCGTCCTAAGCACCCATGCCAACGCCAAAGACGTCGGCTTGCCCATTTATCCCGGAGCCAAGCCGCACAAAGACGAAAAGGATGATACCCCCGCCGCCAATTTCGGCTTGTGGGGCAGCACCTTCGGATTCAAGCTGGTCGTCTTGAAAATGGAATCCGCCGATTCGCCAGACAAAGTCGCGGCCTTCTACCAGAAAGCGCTGGCGAAATACGGCCCGGTGCTGGATTGCAGCCACGCGGATGCGAATGCCAATGCTGCGAGCGACAAGAAGAAAGACTCGAACAAACTCACTTGTGAAGACGACAAGCCCGAGCCCGGTAAAATGGTCTTCAAATCCGGCACCAAGGAAAAGCAACGCACCGTGGGCGTGCAAGCGAATGGCGCCGGCACCCTCTTTCAACTGGTTTATGTCGAAGCGCGCAGCAAAGACAAAGAACCTCTCTAGCTCGTGCACCACCCTTGGCGCGGTTTCATACCAACATTCCCGGAGCTTCTCATGCGCGTCATCGCAGGCTTACTCCTGACCTTCCTTGCGGGCACCTGCGGCGCTCAGGAGAAGATTCGCGTCGACGTGAATCTTGTAGGCGTAGGATTTTCGGTACGCGACGCGCGCGGCGCGTTGGTCGACAATCTCACCAAAGACGACGTGGAAGTCTTCGAGGATGGCGTTCCACAAAAGATTGCCTTCTTCGCGCGCAGCCAGGATGTTCCGCTCACTCTCGGCTTGATCGTCGATGCCAGCGGCAGCCAGGACCATTTCGCCAAGCAGCACGCCCAGGATCTCGATGTTTTCTTAAAGAGTGTTCTCGGACCCCAAGACCGCGTCTTTTTACTCGGTTTTGGCAATCATCTTCGCCTGGTCAGCGACTTCACCGGCACCGGCGACAACCTGCTCACTCTCTGGAAACAATACGACAAAGGAAAAGGGGGCTTCCCGGAGATCGGCCCGAAAGACGACCGCGACCTGGGCACGGCGTTCTACGATTCGATTTTTTATTCCGTCGAGGAAAAGCTGGCCAAGAAAGAAGGGCGCAGGGCGCTGCTGGTCTTCAGCGACGGAGAAGACAATTCCAGCTCGCACGACATGATGACCACCATCGAAGAAGCGCAAGCCAACAACGTGCTTGTCTACACCATTCGCTATACGGACACAAAAAAGAACGGCGACCTCACTCCGCGCAATCAGTACGGCATTCGCGTGATGGAGCGCATCGCCAAAGAAACCGGCGGCGCGCACATCGACGCCAAGACCACCGACCCCAAGGTTTATTTCCAGCAGATCGCGGAGGAGTTGCGCACGTCCTACGAACTCGCCTACTACCCGGCGAATGGAAAGAAAGACGACGGCTTCCGCAAAATCGTCGTGCGGCCCAAGCAAGACGGCCTGAAGGTGCGCATGAAGACCGGCTATTTCGCCCGCTGAGCGCAGGCTGCGCGAGGTCGCCGCACGTTATATACTCTTTCTCCCATGCGATTGAAGCTCTCCCCTCTCGCCCTGCTCGCTATCGCGCTGCTCGCGGCGTTCACCGTATTCATTACCTGGCAGGCCAAGAAGCTTGAAGCCGCCATGCGCGACCGCGCCGAAGAGCCGGAACTCATCAATAAAGCCGCGCCGGCCTTCGACCTTCCCGCGCTCGACGGCCAGCGCATTTCGCTGGCGGATTATCACGGAAAGAAAAAGCTGGTGGTAAGTTTCTGGGCCAGTTGGTGCGGCCCCTGCAAAATGGAAATGCCGGTGCTCCGCGAATTTTACGAGCAGCAAAAAAAGAATGCCGACAAATTCGAGTTGCTGGCCATCAGCATCGACGATGAGCGCGAGCCTGCCGAGCAATTCGCTTCGGAAATGAAGCTTCCCTTCCCGGTGCTGCTCGACCTGCAGAGTCAGGCGGCAGGCGCGTACGGCGTCGATTCGATTCCCTCGCTTTTCATCATCGACGAAAACGGCAAAGTGATTTACGGGCACACCGGCTTTGATCCCAGCCTGGAGCTGGTGCTGGCGACGCGGCTGGGATTGAAGCCGGTGCCGAGGCATGGAGGAGCCGACGATGGCGACTCCAGCGATTGAGTTTCACGATGTCGGGAAGGTTTACCGGCGGCGGCTTGCCGGACAAGAAGTAGCCGCACTGAGCGACGTGTCGTTCGCGGTGCAGCGCGGGGAAGTGTGCGCGTTTCTCGGACCCAACGGAGCAGGCAAGACCACCAGCATCAGCATCCTGATGGGCTTTTTGTACGCGGATGCCGGAAATATTCGCGTGCTGGATTACGAGCCGGGCGATGTCCGCGCAAAAGCGCAAATCGGATTTCTGCCGGAGAATTTTGCGTTTTATAAATATCTAAACGCGGAGAAGCTGCTGCGCTTTCACTACTCCCTCGGCGGCGGCCAGCCGAGCGAAGCTGGTCCGCGAATTCGCGAACTGCTCCACCAAGTGAAGCTCGAAGGCTACGAAAACCTGAAAATCGGGAAGTATTCGCGCGGCATGGTGCAGCGCATCGGCCTCGCGCAAGCGCTGCTGCGCGATCCGCAATTGCTGGTGCTGGACGAGCCGACTTCGGGGCTCGATCCCGCGGGCCGCAAGGAAGTGCGCGACCTGATGTTCTCGCTGAAGGCCGCCGGTAAAACGATTTTCCTCAGCTCGCATCTGCTTTCCGAAGTGGAGCAGATTTGCGACCGCGTAATCATCATCGACCGCGGCAAGCTGGTGCAATCCGGGCGCATGGAAGAATTGCTGGGCGCCAGCGACCGCGTGGAAATCGTGGCCAGCGATTTGCCTGCGGATCTGGAGCCGAGCGTGATTGAGTCTGGCGGCGCGATTGAGCGCGGACCGTACGGCGCGCGCATTGTAATTGCGACGGCGCGCAAGCGCGAGCTGGCGGAAAAACTGTGGGCGGCCGGCTGCGACGTGGTCAGCATCATTCCGCAGCGCAGCTCGCTCGAGGATGTGTATATGAAAGTGGTCGGCGACAACGCGACGGCTGCGACGGTGGCGTCAGCGGTGACGACGCCGGAAGTGCCGGGGTTGCCGGTATGAAGATCCGCACGCTGGCGCAGAGCACTTTTGGGAGCTTCTTCCACAACTGGGTGGTGCTCATTCTGCTGATCGTGTGCGTCGGCGTGGTGCTGCTGATGATGACGCCGCTGCTGGGCGCGAAGGCGATGACTTCGGCGCAGAATGCGGCGCAGATGCAGACCGTGGTGCTCAGCATGGTGTCGGGTATCATGACATTTGTCAGTGCATTCGGAAGCGTGGTCGCGGCGTGGGCGGCGGCGGATGCGCTTGCTACGGAGATGACCTCGGGTACGATTCTGGCGGTGATGGCGCGTCCGGTGAAGCGCTGGGAATTTCTGGTGGGGAAATTTCTGGGCGTAATGCTGCTGATGGCGGCGTATGTGCTGATGATGTACGGACTTAGCGCGCTGCTGGCGTGGATTGGCGGGGAGCGCATTCAGTCGACGCCGTGGGTGCTGCTGGTGTATCCGATGGTGCGGTACGCGATCTGGGCGGCGGTGGCGATGGCGCTGGCCACGGTGCTGCGGCCGATGGTCACGATGGGAATCGTGGTGCTGCTGCAGATCGGCGCGTACTTGATCGGCCGGGCGGATCTGGAGGCGGAGCGCGTGGCGACGCGTTACATGTTGCACGGACTGTATTGGGTGCTTCCGTCGACGAACCTTTTGTCGGAATCGCGGTTTCTGGAGATTACGCACGCTTCGCTGAAGCAGACCGGCTGGCTGGAACATGTGACTACCCTGGCGTATGGGCTGGACTACGCGGTGGTTTGTCTGGTGCTGGCGATGTGGTCGTTCCATTACCGGAGCTTGAAGCGGGACTAGGCCAAGGGCTCGGCAGTTAAAGTTCTACTTTAAGGGTTGGCTTGAAAAGAGGGTGGCATCCCCCCTGTTTTTGCAAAGAGCGCGCAAGGGCATGAAAGCAAAGCGGTTATCGCTCGTTTTGGCTGCACAAGAGTGCAAAAGAGTGTGCAACGTGTTGATTCTAAAGGGGCGATTTTTTGCCTCTTTTGCACTGGGAGAGCGAAGTGCCTACTCGGCGCGGTCCGCCGGCGCGAAATACGTGCGGCCGCACGGGCGAGAGCGGCTCGCCTCCCGTCATCGCCTGGCAGACAGCAGGCAGACAGCAGGCGGGCCCTACAAAAGCAAAACGCTCCGAGCGGGTCGGAGCGGGTCGGAGCGGGTCGGAGCGGTACGGGTCTGCGCGGTATTTCCTAATCACGAACTATACACTAGAACTACTAAAAAGTCAAGGGAAAAATAGGTTTCGATTTGTTACATGGTAGCGGGGCTTCCCTTTTTGGGAATCGATGACGGGTGCGTTTGACCTTGGATGGCGGCGCGCCTAGGATACCCCGGGCTGAGGCTGTGGCTGACGAGTGTGGCGCACCTACGGTGCTCTGCGCGCCGGCTGAATTGGTTCCCCGCCCTGGCGGGCGGGGCTAACTTGTGGCGCGCCTACGGCGCTTGCAGAACGAGAGCTTTGTTTCGCGCAAATGGCTCATTGGGGGGCAGGATGATTGGACCGACGAAACGGGGATTGGTGCGGGGATGGGTAGGGTTGGTTTGTGTGGTGGGATTGCTGGCTGGCGAGTTAGCTGGGGCGCCGACGGCTCGGGGGCAGGGGTCGGGGCTGGTTAGTGCGGAGCTGTCGAAGTTCCGGTCGGTGGGGGGAGTGGCGGTGTCGCCGGATGGAAAGCGGATCGCTTATGGGATGGTGATGCGGGATCGGCCGGGGCGGCCGTATGGGCAGCTGTGGATTATGGATGTGGGGACGCAGAAGGCGGTGCGGGTTGGCGGGGATAAGGATGGCGGGGGTGGGGCGTTGTGGTCGCCGGATGGGAAGTGGCTGGCGTTTTTCGGGAAGCAGGGAGAAAAGACTGGATTGTTTGTGGCGCGAGCGGACGGGTCGGAGGTGACGTACTTGGCGGAGTCGAATGGGACGAATAGTCCGTTGCCGGGTACGGGGAAAGAGGCTACGTGGTCGCCGGATGGGAAGCAGATTGCGTTTATTTCGTCGACGCCAGATCCGAGAGCGGCGGAGGCGGAGGGCGATCCGCGGGTGATTACGCGATATTTGTATAAGCCGGATGCGGGCGAAGGGATGACGCGGTTCAACGACAATCAGCGGCTGCATATTTTTGTGGTGGACGTGGCGACGAAGCAAGTGCGGCAGTTGACGCAGGGAGATTTTGACGAGCATTCGATTGATTGGTCGCCGGATGGGAAAGAGATTCTGTTCGAATCGAATCATGAGCCGAATCAGGATGAATTCTTCAACTATGACGTGTTTGCGCTGCGCGTAGCGGACGGCGCGATTCGGCGGCTTACGGCTACGGAATTCAACGAGTATGAGCCGGTGTGGTCACCGGATGGGAAGATGATTGCGTATCGCGGGACGAAGCGCGGAGTTACGGACCGCGAGACGACGATGGAAGATACGCACGTTTGGGTGATGAATGCGGATGGAAGCGGGCCGCGGGAGATTGGCGCGGTGATTGATAACCGGCAGGGTGCGCCGCAATGGGCCGCAGACGGGAAAAGCGTGTACTGCACAGTGCAGGAGCGCGGGAGTGTGCGGCTGGTGCGGCTGCCGGTGGCTGGCGGCGCGCCGGAATACGTGGTGAAGGAGACGGGAGGCGTGGGCGGGTTTTCCGTGGGGCGTGATGGGGCGGTAGCGTACAGCTTCAGTTCGCCGCGGGATTTTGCACAGCTCTATTACAAGATGGGAGGCGGCGCGGCTCGGAAGCTTACGGACTTGAACGCGGAAGTGCTGGCGGGAAGGCAGTTGGCGGAGGTGGAGTCTTTCACGTTTGTGGGCAACGACAACCGGTTTGAGGTGGAAGCGTTTTTGACAAAGCCGCTCGGGATGCCGGCGACGTCCACCGATTCGGGTCTTGCAAGTTCCAACCCTGAAACCCGGAAGTATCCGCTGATTGTAAATATTCATGGCGGGCCGCATGGACAGAATGGGCCGGCGTTCAATTTCAAGAATCAGGTGTACGCGGCACATGGGTATGCGGTCCTCAACGTGAATTTTCGCGGGTCGACGGGATACGGACAGAAATTTGCGGATGCGGTGTTTGGCGATCAGAACGGGAATGAGGGGCAGGATGTTTTGTACGGGGTGAGCGCGGCGGTGCGGCGGAATTTGTGGATTGACCGCGAGCGGATGGGGATCGAGGGCGTGAGTTATGGGGGGCAGTTGACGGAATGGCTGATCACGCAGACGAATGAGTTCAAGGCCGCGATTCCTACGGCGGGAATCGTGAATCTGGTGAGCTACAACTACATGACGTATTACAACCAGTATGAAGAGATGGAATTCGGGCAGTTTTTGCATCAGGGGACGCTGATGGATGAGGCGTGGAAACGATCGGCGCTGCGGTTTGTGGCGCAGGCGCACACGCCGACTTTGATTATTCATGGAGAGAATGACAATGATGTGCCGATTGCGGAGGCGGAGCAGTTTTTTATCGGATTAAAGGACGTGGGGACGGAAACGGTGTTTTTGCGGTATCCGCGCGAGGGGCATGGATTGTCTGAGGTGAAGCATCAGATTGATTCCACGGAGAGATCGATTGCGTGGTATGAGAAGCATTTTCCTAAGGCGCGGGCGGAGGGGGTTACGAATGTGCAGCCGTAGTTGCGAATCCCTCGGTCCAGCCTAGCGAAGAGCAATCAACTCTTCGACCGTCAGGCCGGCTTCGTTAAGGAGGGTGCGAAGAGTTCCGATGCGAAGAGCCTTGTGATTGGGAACCGAAACGCGACCGTACGGCGATTCGCGACGAAGAATAATGTGACTTCCGCTCTGACGTTGGAACACGAAACCAATTCTGAGCAGTATTTTGACAAGCTCTTGACCCGAAAGGTCGGTGGGTAATCTCGTCATCGACTGGAAGTCTTCAGTTCGATGAATTCCCTTTCATCCTCGGTCGGAAGAGGATCGCCCGTAGCCAGGACATCCTCAATATACAAATCGGCGGCGTCTTCGATGTTTCTCAGCGCTTCTTCGCGGGTATCGCCTTGCGAGACGCAGCCCGGAAGAGCAGGAACGGTGGCAACGTAACCGCCGTCGGTCTCGCGTTGAAGGATCACGGTATAGCGCACGGCATCGCCTCCCAGAGCGCTTTCATCATACGCCCGAGAATGAAACTGGGTAAAGAGAGTTGCTGCCGCGGATTCGTTACGGTTGGAAGCTGTCGCCGAGGGTCCGCCTCAGAGGGCGGACCCTACAAGGGCTGACCGATCTAAAGATCGGCCACTACATTTAGCGGAGGTAGCCCCAGTTGTGGAGTTTGTCGGAATCTTCGGCCCAGCGGTCGCCGATGTCGGTGCGGTAGTACATGTTGGGAATCAAGATGTTTTTGATGCGGGTGTAGACCTGGGCCTGGGCCTGCTTCATGGTCTGGCCGGTGCCGACAACGGCGAGGACGACGCCGGAGGTGCCGGCGATGAGCCACTGGCCGTTGACTTGTTTTACGTCTTCGATGTGGACTTGTTCGGGAGTTCCCTTTTTGAAAATGATGGCGTTGTTTTTGGAGAAAGATTCGAAGGTGGCGTCGTCGTCGAAGGGAAACGGCGGAACAACGATGCGCACGCCGATCTGAAAGCCGCTGCGGGTGCGCCACTTGGGTTCGGCGCCAGTGGCGAGATCCCAGAAGAAATCGCTGATGGGCGTGAGCATGCCTTCCTGCTGAATCATGATGGTGGGATAGCCGAAGCGCGAAGTGAATTCGAGCGGGTAGATGCCGTTGTTGTTGACGATGCAGTTGAGGTCGATGTAGCCGACGTAGCCTTCTTCGGCGAGCTTGGTTTCCATTTTCTGCAGCGTGCGGGTGAAGAGCGCGTTCGATTCGCTCCAGAACATGGCGGTGCCCATTTCGCCCGTCGGAGGACCGACTTCTCCGGGGAAAAGCTTCTTGTGCTCGAAATTTATGTTGATGGGAAAAACGAATTTTTTGCCGTTGAAAAAAGCACCGACGGCGACTTCGACGCCGTTGATGCGGCGCTGCAACTGGAAGACTTTGATTTCGTCGGAGAAGGCTTTTTTGTAGGCTTCGAGCATGCGCATAACGTCTTCGCCGTCTTCCTCTTCGCCGACAAAAAGCCGGCGCTTGACGTTTTGCGCTTCGCCGCTGGGCTTGATGACGTAGCGGTCAGGATTTTTCTTGACGAATTCGATGGCGGGATCGAAGGAATCAAAGGTTTCGTAAGGAATGATGTTGACGCCGGCTTTTTTCAGCTCCTCTTGACCAAAGGAACGATCGTCTTCAAGGCGATCGGTGTATTCGGTGCCACCAATGACGGGTTTGCCGGCAGCGCGAAGAGTCTGCGCGCGGGCGCCCTGGCCGAGAGTGTCATCGAAGACGATGATGTCGGCCCACTTGGCGTCTTTTTCCCAGTCTTTGGATTTGGGGACGAAGCCGTCGGCGATGTCGCGCTCTTTTTCGGCGTCGATGTAATAGCGGACGTCGTGCCCTTCCTTGAGAACTTGCCAGGCGATATCACCGATGAGGCCGGAGAGCGAGACGAAGAGAAATTTGCGTTTGTCCATTTATAAGTCAGGGTTTGCAAGTACAAACCCTGAAACCCAGTTTAAGAGAGCGGCAAACCCCTGAGTGCCAAAGCGATGATGGCATTGTAGAAAGAGGGTCGCAAGAGAATGTTACGGGATGGTGAAAAAAGCGGGGAGAAGAATTAAGGATAGCGCAGAGACGCCCTTCGAGGCTCAGGGCAAGTAGAGGGCGCTGAGGAACGCTGAGAAGATTAAGGAATAGAGTTCGTTGCGCTTGAGTGGGTCGACGGCGCGGTTGGCGGCGCGGGCGGTGGCGGGTTGTGCGGCGTGGTAGACTCGGGGCGACGGGATCGTCGAGGAGCGAGAATGGCGACGCGGCGGGAAATCCTGAAGACGATGATTTTTGCGGGGTTGGCAGCGCGCTTTGCGCGAGCAAGCGAGGGGCGGCTGCCGCTGGCGTTTTCGACGCTGGGGTGCCCTGGGTGGACGTGGGCACAAATTCTGGATTTTGCGGAGAAGCATGGGTATGCGGCGGTGGAGCTGCGGGGAATGCTCGGGTCGATGGATTTGCCGGGGCGGCCGGAATTTGCGGCGGAGAAGATTGCGGAATCGAAGAAAGAGATGGCCGGGCACGGACTGCAGATTGCTTGCGTAAGCAGTTCGACGTCGTTGCATGTTGCGGATGCGCAAGAGCGGGCGGCGCAAATTGCGGACGCGAAGCGATTCATCGATCTGGCGGAGAAACTGGAAGCGCCGTACGTGCGAGTGTTTGGAAACGAGATACGGGGGCCGCGAGAGGCAGTGGTGGCGCGGGTGGCGGCGGGATTGCACGAGTTGGGCGAGTATGCGGGAGCGCGGAACGTGGCGGTAATCATCGAATCGCACGGGGATTTCACGGATTCGGCGACTCTGGGCGAGGTGCTGAGCCGTGCGGATTCGAAGCACGCGGCGCTGTTGTGGGACGCCTATCATACGTTTGACAGCTCGCAGGAACAGCCGGAATTCACGGTAGAGCGGCTGGGAAAATGGATTCGGCATACACATTTGAAGGATTCTTCGCCGGACGGAAAAGGGCGGAAGTATGTGCTGACCGGGCGTGGCGATATTCCGGTAAAGCGCCAGATGGCCGCTCTGGTGAAGGCCGGATACCGTGGTTACTACTGCTTCGAGTGGGAGAAGGTCTGGCATCCCGATATCGCGGAGCCGGAAATTGCGATCGCGGACTACGCCAAGGTGGCCGCCGGGTATCTTCAAGAGGTGAAGGGTAGCTGAAGCGCCGATAGCCGGGGCAACCCTTGCGAGCGGCTGGGCTTCCCATCCAGTTGAGCCGGGCGGGGACGCTGGCCGAAGGGGCAAACTTACTGGCTTCCTGTCCTTTCGTTCAGGTTATACTGGAAGGTCCAAGCCAAGAAGACAGCGAACCCCGGGAGAGGTGAAGATTGCGGCGTACATTCCTGACGATTGTGAGCGCATGCTTTCTGCTTAGCGCGCTGCAAGCCGATGCGCAGATCCTGCATAGAAAAAAGAAGGCTAATAAGTCCACCAGCGTGGAGAACAAAGCCGAACCTGACAAACTGCTGTATGACAGGTCGCTCGAAGACATCAAGCACGGGCGGCACGAGGTTGGCCGGCTGACGCTGCAGACGCTCATCAATACTTACCCGGACAGCGAATATCTGGCCAAGGCGAAGCTGTCGATTGCGGACTCCTTCTACAAAGAGGGTGGCACCGCCAACATGACGCAAGCAATTCAGGGCTACAAAGATTTCATCGTGTTCTTTCCGTTCCTGCCGGAGGCCGGGTACGCGCAGCACCAGGTAGCGATGGCGCATTACAAGCAGATGGACAAGCCGGACCGCGACCGGTCCCATACGCGTGCCGCCGAAGATGAATTTCAGACGTTCCTGCAGAAATATCCTAACGATCCGCTGGCACCATCTGCGGAGCAGCATTTGCGCGAAATCCAGGAAGTGCTGGCCGAGGGGGACTACCGCATCGGCTATTTCTACTACGTGAAGGGCGACCGGCGCGCTGCGGCGGGGCGCCTACTTACGGTTACGGGGCGCTATCCACTGTACAGCCGCTCGGACCGCGCGCTGTGGATGCTGGCAGACATTTTTACGAAGAGCGAACAGAAGGAAATGGCCACGCGGTTCTACGCGCGCATCGTGCGGGATTACCCGCTGTCTTCGCTGGTGCCGGATGCCAAGAGCCGGCTGACGGAGATGAAGGCGCCGATTCCGCAGGCGGATCCCAAGGCCGTAGCGTGGATGACGGCGGAGCAAAATGCGCCGCGCCCGAAAAATAGCCTGATCAAGAAACCGCTGGGGATTCTGCATGGAGGGCCGACGGACGAGATGCGGGTGGCGGCACGCGTCGGAGTGCCAACGTTGACGCCAGAAACGGATGCACCGGGAACCGATATTCTGTCGGGGGGAAGCCAGTCGCGTATTGGCGGCGCGCCTGGAAATTCGATCATCGGAGTGGTGACTCCCGGAGGCAGCGCGGGAGCTACCGGCACGGCCGAGAGTACAGCGCCTGCGGCAGATGCCGGTGCTGTGGCGGATTCCACTGCACCACCGAAGGAAGGCGATCCGGCGGCGACGGCAGCCCCGACGGACGCCAACGCGCCCGCGGCAAGCGCAGCAACCAGTGATGCCAATGGCGATGCGGCTAAAATAGACGCAGCCAAGACCGACGGGACGCAGGCCACGGACAGCACGCCGGGCCAGGACCCGAATGCGAACAAGAAGGAATCGAGCAGCAAGAAGAAGAAGGGGTTGCGCAAGATAGTGCCCTGGTAAGCCGCTAGAGTACCAGCGAATTGGCAAAGGGCGCGGCCTGTGGGCCGCGCCCTTTGCTTTTTGGGAGCATGTCTTGGGCATACTTTGCTGGGAAAAAGCCATGTTCCCTTCCGACACACAGGTAAGCCGTTGGCATTGACGAGTACCAGGCGGGATGCTCCAATGCTCTAGAGTGGTAGCCGTTTCTCGACCACTAGGTGGTCGAGGCGCACCTGGAGAAGGTGCGGGTATCCTCCGGAGGACGTTCGGTGGCCAAGATCCTGGTTGCGGACGACAACAGCAACATCCAGAAGATGGTGGGCCTGGCGCTGAAGGACCAGGGCATCGAGGTCGTCGCCGTTGGCAACGGTGAGGCCGCGGTTCGCAAGATTTCCGAGATTCGCCCGGACCTGGTTTTGGCGGATGTGTTTATGCCGGTGCGCAACGGCTATGAAGTTTGCCAATATGTGAAAAGCGATGCCTCCCTTTCGCACATTCCGGTGATCCTGCTGGTAGGCGCGTTTGACCCGCTGGACGAGCAAGAAGCGCAACGAGTGGGAGCGGACGGCGTGCTCAAGAAGCCGTTCGTGCCGCCGGATCCGCTGATCTCGATGGTCAAGTCGGCATTGGCGCGCGCGGGCGTTTTGGCATCGGACAAACCTGCGGCTGCTCCGCCGATCCAGGCCGCGGACATGATTTCAGGTCCGCGAATCAGCGCTCCGACGATTGGCGTGATCCCAGCGTTTGAAGAGCATTCATCGAATGGCGACTCGCAGGAGTATGTTTCGCGGCTAGCGGAGCCGGTGAGAATCGATTCCGGCTCACCATTGGCCTTCGGCAACCTGCTGGAGACGCCGGTGGTGAAGGAAGAAGAGGAAGAGCCAGGATTTGTTGCGGATGTGCACCCGGAACTGGCGCCGGAGCGGGATTGGCGGTCTGGCGACGAAACGGAAGAAGTGGAAGAAGAGGAAGAGCCGAAGGCCTCGTGGCGGCGCGGCGGCGCAAACGAAGCGCTGGAAGACAGCAACGTGGTCAGCAACGCTCGGGACTGGCGCGACGCTACCTTCGCGGAAGCGCCGACGCGGCAAAGCTCCCGCGAATCGTGGGAACCCATAAAGGAAAAGACGGCGATTGTCGAAGCAGCGGAAGAGCAGGTGAGCGTCGCCACGAAAGAGGTATTTTCGGCTCCGACGCCGATCTCGGTGAGCAAACCGGTGTCTGCACCGGCGCCTTTCGCGGGAGACGCATGGGCGGCGGCGATTTCGGCAGGCAGCGGCGAGGAAAGAACCACCGCGATGATTACGGAGGCGGCGACCGAGGTAGCGGTCGCACCTGCGGAAGTGGCGAACAACGGCGCTGCGGTAACGGCAGAGGCCGTTGTGGAAGAGACCAAGCCAGCCGAAACGCCAAGTGAAATTCCCGCGTCGAGCTCGGCTGAATCGTGGTTTTCCCCGGCGCCCAATCCGTGGGATGCGGAGCTGAAGAAGGCGGCGGAACTCTCGTCTGGCTGGGACTCTCCGGCTGCAACCGTTGCGGCGGCGGAACCAACAGCTGTTGTGGAAACCCCGGTGGAAACAGCGGCGCAAGAAGCGGGATTATCGAGTGCGACCGTGGAAGCGATTCGAGAAGAGGCTGCCATCGTGACCGAGAGCGCGACGGCAGGCGGCGCGGAATCCGCGGTAGCAGTGCCGCCCGATGCTGCGAACGATGTTACCGAGGCGGTAGCAGCAAGGGTTGCTGAACCGAACATGGATGACCTGGTTGCGAAAGTCCTGGCGAAGATGAGCCCGGAAGTGCTGCAAGCAGTTACGCGGGAGATTCTGAAGCCGGTGGTCGAAGCCATGGTCCGCGACGAGCTTAACTCCAGGAAGTCGTAACTTTCCTCCCTAACCTACCTAACAGCAAACGGCGGCATAATCGTGGCTGCGCGCGTTGCGTTGACGCCGCGCAAAGCTCCACCGTATAGTCGAAGATTAATCACCCACAGTTATCGCGGCTGGTGCAGTGCTGCGCCGCGCGAGCGCAAGGAGCGCTATACCGAATGACCCGGGAAATCGCCAAAGCATATGAACCGCAGCAGATTGAGCCGCGCTGGGCGGAATTCTGGGTTCGCGAAGAGCTGTTTCGAGCCGATCCGAACGCGCCGGGCCCGGTCTTCTCGATCGTGATTCCTCCGCCGAACGTGACGGGTATGCTGCACATCGGTCACATGCTGAATCACACGGAAATCGACATCCTGACGCGCTGGCACCGTATGCGCGGGTTCAACACCCTGTATCTGCCGGGCACGGACCACGCGGGAATCTCGACGCAGCGGGTGGTGGTGCGGAAGCTGGCTGAACAAGGAATCGATTACCGAACCCTCGGGCGGGAAGCGTTTGAAAAACGCGTGTGGGACTGGAAAGCGGAAAGCGGCGGCAAGATTACCGAGCAGATGAAGCAGATTGGGGAGAGCTGCGACTGGTCGCGGGAACGCTTCACGCTTTCGCCGGAATATTCGCGAGTGGTGCGCGACGTTTTCGTCCGGCTGTACGAAGAGAAGTTTATTTATCGCGCCACGCGGCTGGTGAACTGGTGCCCGGAATGCCTGACGGTGCTCAGCGATCTGGAAGTTAAGCATGAGGACCGGCCGGGGAATTTGTGGCACATCCGTTATCTAGTGGCGGGAACGCGGGAATATCTGGTGGTGGCGACCACGCGTCCGGAGACGATGCTCGGGGACAGCGCGGTGGCGGTGCATCCGGAGGACCAACGGTACAAACATCTCGTGGGAAAAAGCGTGATGCTGCCGCTCCTGAACCGCAAGATTCCCATCATCGCTGATGAAATGGTGGATCGCGAATTCGGCACGGGCGCGGTGAAAATTACACCGGCGCATGATCCCAACGATTTTGAAGTTGGGAAACGGCATGGCCTGGCGGAAATCGACGTCATGACCGACGATGGGCGCATGAACGCAGCGGCCGGGCCCTATGCAGGGCTGGATCGCTTCGCGGCGCGGAAGCGCGTGGTCGAAGATTTGCAAACGCAGGGACTGCTCGAGAAGATTAGCGAGCACACGAGCGCAATCGGCCTTTGCGAGCGCAGCCGGACAATCGTCGAGCCGCGCATCTCGACGCAGTGGTTCTGCAGAATGAAAGAGTTGGCCGAGCCGGCGATCGCGGCGGTGCGAAGCGGCGAGATACGCATCGTGCCGGACAATCGCCGCGAAGAGTACTTCAACTGGATGACCAACATCCGGGACTGGACGCTTTCGCGGCAGCTTTGGTGGGGCCACCGCATTCCTGCGTGGTACTGCGGCGCTTGCGGCGAGTTGATCGTGGCGCGCGAAGCTCCGGCGCGCTGCACCAAATGCGGCTCAGAAAAGCTGCAGCAGGATCCGGACGTGCTGGATACCTGGTTCAGCTCGCAGTTGTGGCCGTTTGCGACGCTGGGCTGGCCGGAGCAGACACCTGATTTCAAGACGTACTATCCCACGAATCTGTTGATCACCGGATACGACATTCTGTTTTTCTGGGTCGCGCGAATGATCATGATGGGCTTGCACTTGACGGGCAAGGTGCCGTTTCGCGCCGTGTATCTGCATTCGCTAGTACGCACGATCGGCGGCGAAAAAATGTCCAAGTCCACAGGGACGGGACTCGACCCCGTGGCTCTCAACGAGCAGTACGGGACCGATGCGATGCGTTTCTGCCTGGCGTCCATGGCGGCGCCGGGGACGGACATCGTGCTTTCGGACGACCGGCTCACGAGTTCGCGGAATTTCGCGAATAAGATCTGGAACGCAGCGCGATTTTTGTTCGTGAACATGGACAAGTTCGAGCAAGGCGGAGTAGCGCTCGAGCAACTGGCGGCGCCGGAAGTTCGCGGCAAAGCGCCGTATGCGGCCGCCGGCGGCGTGCCGCTGGCAGATGCGTGGCTATTTTCGCGGTTGGCGAGCACCGTCGAGACCGTCGACGACGCGTACGCCAATTACCGGTTCCACGAAGCCGCGCACGCCATCTATCAATTCTTCTGGGGCGATTTTTGCGACTGGTACATAGAGTGGGTGAAACCGGATTTGCAAGCGGCAGACCAGGAGCGCGCGATAGTGGCGTGGCGAAATCTCTTTGCCGCGTTTGATGCGGCGCTGCGGCTGCTGCATCCGCTGATGCCCTTTCTAACCGAGGAGTTGTGGCATCGATTGCCGCAACCGGTGGGAGCGAAATCGATCGCACTGGATGCGTTTCCGCAAGCAACGCCGGACTGGAAAAACGCGGAGGCAGCCGAACAATTTGGAATGGTCCAGGAAGTCATCACCGCGCTGCGCAATATTCGCGCGGAGATGAAGCTGGACCCTAAGAAGAAGCTCGCGGCTCAATTCTCGAGCCCGGATGCAGAAGTGCGCAAGTTGATTGAGGCGAATCGCGACGGAATCGGGCGGCTGGCCATTCTGTCAGACTTGGCGATTTCGTCCGAGCGGTTACAGGCAACCAGCGGGGCAGTGCGTTCGACGGCGCAATTCGATGTGCGCATCGCGTACGGCGAAGGTGTGGATGTTTCCGCCGAGAAAACGAAGCTCGGCAAGGAAATCGAAAAGCTGCAAACCGCGATTGCGTCGAAAGAGCGGCAACTTGCCGACGAAACGTTCCGCAGCCGCGCGCCGGAGAAGATCATTCGCGGACTGGAAGAAACGCTGGCCGCCCAGAGGGTCGAGATGGAGAAGCTGAAGAGCCGGTTGGCGCAACTCGGATAAGGCTGCGGGACTTCATGGGCGCGCTTGTCCTCCGGTTCCCGTAAACGTAAGCTTTAGCCGTCGCCGCATGGGCACACGCAAGATTCATGCCTCCACCAACACTTCCGGGCGCAACCGACCGCCGCATCGCCGCACTGCTGACGCTGCTTGGTGAAAACGCGACCATTGTCGTCAGCGGTGCGCGAATTGCGCGTGAGATCGGCATGTCGCGTTCGACGGTGTGGCGATGGGTCGAGCGCCTGCGTGAACTCGGCGTCAAGGTCAAAGGGCATCCGCGCACCGGCTATTTCTTGGAGCGAGTGCCGGACATCCTGACCCCGGACATGGTGCGCCAGCAGCTTCGCGGCAGTCTTTTTGGCAAGCGCATCCACCATTTCTTCAAAACCGATTCCACGAACCGCATCGCGCTCGAGCTGGGGCACGCCGGCGAACCGGAAGGAGCGCTGGTAATCGCCGAGGAGCAGACCGCAGGCCGCGGACGCGCCGGGCGAGCGTGGCACTCCGAACGCGCTACCGGCATCTACGCAACGCTTTTGCTGCGCCCGAAACTTGCGCCAGTGCAAGCGCCGCTGCTGACCATGATGGCCGGCCTTTCCGCGCGCACCGCGATCGCGGAAGCAACGGGCGCGCCTGTAGATTTAAAGTGGCCCAACGATCTGCTGGTCCGCGGCAAAAAGATCGGCGGGATTCTGACGGAGATGCATGCCGAGCCGAGCCAGGTGCGTTTCGTGATCGTGGGCATTGGCATCAACGTAAATCAGGACAAGTTTCCGGCGGAGCTTGCCGGAGCCGCCACTTCCCTGCGCGCGGAAACCGGCAAGGTGCAGTCACGGCCCGACATCCTGGTCCGGTTGCTACGGGAATTTGAGAACGACTACAATCGTTTCTTGCGGGAAGGCGCGGCAGATATCGTGAAACGCTTCGAGGAAGTGTCCAGCTACGCGCGGGGAAAGCGCGTGCAAGTGAGCAACGGCGCCGAGGCGTTCACCGGCGTAACGGCCGGGCTCGCGCCCGAAGGATTACTGCGCGTGCAGCGCGACGGCGGCGAATTGGTGACCGTGGTAGCCGGCGATGTTACGGAGTTGCGCTAAATGTTGCTCACCATCGATGTCGGTAATTCGAATACGGTTCTCGGCGTTTTTCGCGGCGAAGAGCTCATCGCCAACTGGCGGCTGACCACCGCGCGGCAGCAGACCGTCGACGAGTACGGCGTGCTCACGCGCAATCTTCTGGGATACGCCGGGATTGAGCCTGCCGGAATCGGTGGCGTCATCGTGAGCTCAGTCGTGCCCCCGGTGAATTGGACGCTGGCGGAAATGGCGCGGCTGTATCTCGGGCGCAAAGCGCTGTTCGTCGAGCCCGGCGTGAAAACGGGTATGGCGATTCTGGTGGACAATCCGCAGGAAGTGGGCGCGGACCGTATCGTCAACGGTGTTGCGGCGTTTCATCTTTATGGCGGGCCGTGCATCGTGGTGGATTTCGGCACGGCGATTACGTTCGACGTGATTTCGGCAAAGGGCGAGTATCTGGGCGGCGTCATCGCTCCAGGGTTGGGAATTTCGTCCGAGGCGCTGTTTTCGCGCGCCGCAAAATTGCCGCGCGTCGAAATCAAAGACCCGGGCAAGGTGGTGGGCACGAATACGGTGACCAACATGCAAGCGGGCTTGTATTACGGTGCGCTCGACATGATGGACGGCATCATCGCGCGCATGAAAGCGGAGCTCGGCGGCGAGATTAAAGTGATTGCTACCGGCGGGCAGGCGAACCTGGTGGCCCGCGGCTCGAAGCACATCGAGCATACCGATGAATTCCTCACGCTCACGGGGTTGCGGCTGATTTGGGAGAAGAATCAGACCGCGGAACGGAGCACCGGCCTCGCTTCTGAAGACTCCGCGCGCAGCGATTCCGCAACCGCGCCGGCGAAGAAGGCGCACCGATAGGCACGCTTCGTTTCGCGCGCTCCAATCCCGCCATGGAAAACTGGAATTACTTCAATTACTTTACGGAGATCGAAGAATATTTCTGGAAGAAGCGCGGCGCGCATCTCTTGGTATCCCCGCTCGATTGGGCGATCATGGAGACATGGCAAAAAGCCGGCGTCCCTCTCGAGGCCGTGCTGAAAGGCATCGATCGCGCCTTCGAAAGTTATCAGCGTTCCAGGCGCGGCGCCGGGAAGCCGCTGAAGAATCTGGCCTATTGTGTCGATGCCGTACTCGAGGCGGCGGAGGAACAAGCCGAATCTGCTGCGGGCAGCTTGCCAAAAGGCGGCCGGGCCGCGGCAAATCCGGCGTTTTTGCCAGACGAATTGCGTGCTTATTTCGTGAAGAACGCCGAGCAGATCGCTAAGGCTTCCGCGAAGATGCAGGATCAGCGGCCGCAGTTGGCGTCGCTGCTGGAGGAAGTGAAGCAGTCCGTCGAGTCAAGTGCGACTTTGCTCGATGCGCCAGGTGGGCCGGACCTTGAGGACCTCGAGCGGCGGCTGACGATTCTGGACGATAAGGTGCACGCCACGCTGTCGACTTATGCCGATGAGAACCTGGTGCTGGCCATCCGGCGTGAAATGGACGCGCAGCTTGCCGCTTATCGGAGAAAAATGAAGCCCGCGCAGTTGGCGCTGGTCGAAAAACAGTATCTGCAAAAGCGCTTATTGGAGCACTTCGGACTGCCGCGGCTCAGTCTTTTTTACTTGTCGTGACCAATCAGCGGCTCGCACCAGTCGCCCTTGAAGAATTTGTCCCTACACTTTTAGCGAGAATCGTCGCAGAATAGAGCATCCATGAATGAGGAACTAACGTTATCAATCGAGAAGTTGGTGTACGGCGGCGACGGACTGGGCCACACCGACGGCAACACCGTATTCGTGCCCTACGTTTTGCCGGGCGAGCAGGTTCGCGCCAGCACCAAAGCCAAAAAGAAAAAAGTGATCTGGGCGGAACTTCTTGAGATCACCGCGGCGTCCAAGGAGCGCCAAACGCCGCGCTGTCCTCATTTTGGCAAATGTGGCGGCTGCCATTACCAGCATATTTCTCTGGCCGAGCAGGTTCGCCTGAAAAAGGAAATCTTCCGCGAGACGCTCTCTCGCCTCGGCGGCATTCAGTGGACCGGAGAAATCATCGAGCACACCGCTGAACCTTATGCCTACCGGAACCGCGCGCAATGGGCCGTGCGCGACGCCAAGCCGCGCGCCATCGGATATTTTTTGCCGGAGAGTTCCATCATCCTGCCGATTGACCAATGCCCCGTACTCTCACCCAGGCTCGCGGAAACTTTTGGCCAGCTCCAGGAAATGACCCGCTCGGTGCAGCTGCCCGCAGGCGTAGTCGAAATCGAAGCCTTCGCCGACTCCGCCGACCAGCAGATTGCGCTGAACGTGGCCTTCGAGAAGTTTCCGAGGCCGCCGGCAGAGATCGCAACGATCTTCCGCGCCGCCATGCCGCAAATCGAGAGCTTGCTACTGCTCGACCAAAAGACCAATCGCTTCGAACTGACCGGCCCCGGCTACCTGCTGCACGAAGCCGGCGGATTCCGCTATCGCGTGAGCCATCTTTCCTTTTTCCAGGTGAATCGCTTTCTGATCGAGGATTTGTTGAAGACCGTCATCAGCGGAGCAAAGGGTAAGCTCGCGCTGGACTTGTATGCCGGCGTCGGCTTCTTCACCTTGCCGCTGGCCAAGGCCTTCGAGCGCATCGTGGCTGTCGACGCCAATCTTGCGGCTACCCGCGATCTCTACGCCAACGCGGAGAAAGCAGGCGTAACAATCGCGACGTTCAATGAACACGTAGAAGTGTTTCTGAAGCAAACCACCGAGAAGCCCGATTTCGTCGTTCTCGATCCGCCGCGCGCGGGTCTCGGCGCCGAAGCCGCCGCCAAGCTCGCGGCGCTTGGCGCGCCAGAAATCGCCTATCTTTCCTGCGATCCTTCAACGCTCGCCCGAGACCTCGCGGTCCTCACCGGCAGCGCCAAAATGCAAAGCCCAGGATCTGAAGACTCGCCGCGCTACGAAATCACCGAAATCCATTTCTTCGATCTCTTCCCGCAAACGTTTCACATCGAAACGCTCGTCAGGTTGCGAAAGGCTCGATGAGACTGCCCGCGGTTGCGATCGTCGCCTGCTTCGCCGGCGGCATCGCACTCGGGCTGTACACATCGATCGCGCAGCACGCCAATTCCCTGCCCGTTCTCGCCGCCGAGTTCACGACCGCGCTGCTGCTCATTCTTGCCGGCCTTTTTCTCGTCCGCGTCGAAAGCCTCGTCCTCGCTGCCGGATTGTCGGTGTGCAGCTGGGTGCTACTCGGCGTCTTGGCGGCGCGCGTTGCCGACCAGCCGCGCGCGCCGGACCACGTCGTTTCTCGCATCGCGAGCGGCTCGATCCGCCTGCAGACTCCTCTGCGGTGGCACGGCGTCCTCCGCGACGAGCCGAACAAGCTCCCCTGGGGCGTCGGCTATGACATCGCGCTGGCGGGAGTCGAATTCGAAAATCAGCTAGTGCCGCTGACCGGCGGCCTGCGCGTTGGCTTTTCTCCCAAGCCAAACGAGGCCACGCCCGAGATCCACGCGGGCGACGAAGTATCCGTCGTAGTGCAGGCGAAGCTCCCGCAGGTTTTCCGAGACGATGGCGCCTTCGATCGCCGCGCCTACCTCGCGAGTCAGCATACGGACGTCGTCGCCACGCTACGCTCCCCGCAACTCATCGACAGAGTGGCCGCCGCGCCGGTCAGACTCACAACTCTTCTGCCTCGCGCCCGACGCTGCCTGCGCGATGAAATCGATTTGCTCTTCGCGCCTGCACCGCAAGTCGCGGCAACTATGCGTGCGATGCTTCTCGGTGACCGCAGCTTCGTCGAGCGCAGCGAATCGGAAGCCTTCCAAAAAACGGGCGTCTTTCACATTCTGGTCGTCGCCGGTCTGCACGTCGGCGCCATCGCCTTCGCGCTGTTCTGGCTGGGCCGCCGCATGCGCCTGAACGTTGTCTGGACCGCTCTGATCACGCTCTCTCTTCTGCTTGCCTACGTCGCCGTTGTCGAACAGCGACCTCCCGTCTTGCGCGCCGCCGTCATGGCCACCGTCGTAGTCATCGGCGGCATTTTCTTCCGCCGCCTCGAGCTCCTGAACTCCGCGGCCCTCGCCGCTTTCCTGCTTCTGCTGGCGCAGCCGCTCGAACTGCGCGATTCCAGCTTCCAGCTCTCCTTCCTCGCCATCGGCTGCATCGCGGGCATCGCCGCGCCGTGGCTCGAACGCAACGCCCAGCCTTATCTCCGAGCCTTGCGCGGCTGGCGCGACGTCACGCGCGATGCCTCGCACGAACCGCACGCCGCGCAATTCCGCATCGACTTGCGTGCCGCAGCCGCTTGGCTCAGCGCTCGCCTACCCGGCCGCGCCACCGCGACGCTTCAGAATCTCGCCGTCTCCGGCTTGGCGACGTGTCTCCGCGTATGGGAGCTTTTCGTCATCACCGTGATTCTGCAGATAGGCATGCTTCCGCTAATGGCGCGCGACTTCCACCGCATCACGCTTTCCGGTCCGCTCGTGAATCTGGCGGCCGTCCCGCTCACGGGAATTCTCGTCCCGCTCGGCTTTTTGACTCTTTTCGTCGGACTGCTCTTCTCCGCTGCCGGAAAACTTCTCGCCGCGGTAATCACCTGGATCGCCGCCGCTCTTCTGCATGTCGTGCAATGGTTTGCGAATTTTCCACGAGCGAGCTATCGAATTCCCGGGCCGCCATGGCCGCTTCTCGTGGCGTTCTTCGTTGTCGGCATATCGTTTGCGGCGGCGCTGCGCATTGACGCGCCAATTCTGCGGTGGCCCCGCCGTTGCCTCGGCTGCGCGCTCCTCGCCTGCGCTTTTCTCTTGGCTACTTATCCTTTCCACCCGAAATGGCAGCCAGGCAAATTGGAAGTGACCGTTCTCGACGTCGGTCAAGGCGATTCCCTCTTCGTCGTCTCGCCCGGCGGACACACACTTCTCGTCGATGGCGGCGGCGCCTTCGCCGGTTTTCCCGGACGCGAAGAACGCAACGCGATCGATCCCGGCGAGGAGGCGGTCTCGCCCTATCTGTGGTCGCGCGGCTTCCAGAAACTCGACGTGGTAGCGCTCACTCATGCGCATCAGGACCACCTGGGCGGCTTGCGCGCCGTGCTCGAGAATTTTCGCGTGGGCAAACTTTGGATCGGCCGTGAAGTCGCTTCCTCGGCGCTCGCCAGCCTCGAAGCGCTGGCCCGCCGCAAAGGCATTCCGATCGAACATGAACTTCGCACACAGAAATTTGCGTGGGACGGCGCCGAAGGCGAATTCCTCTGGCCTGCCGTCGCGCCGAATGAGCTCGCCACTTCCGCGAAGAACGATGATTCCCTGGTGCTGCGCCTGAGATTTGGCGACGAGAGCATTCTTCTGCCGGGTGATGCCGAGAAACAAACCGAACGGCAGATCGTGGCGGAGAACTCAGAGGATGCGTTGCGCGCGGATGTCCTGAAGATCGGCCATCACGGCGGAAAGAATTCTTCCACGCCGGACTTCCTCGCCGCCGTCCGGCCGCGAATTGCGATCATCTCTGCGGGGGCGGACAATCCGTACGGCCATCCCAGTCCCGAAGTGCTCGAGCGCCTGGAAAGCGCCGGTGTCCGTGTGCTGAGAACCGACCGCGATGGAGCCGTGCAGGTATCGACCGATGGCCACCAGCTGGAAGTGAGCTGCTTCGTCGCCTGCCTGGACACCATCTCCGCCGCTTCAGGGCACACGCAAGCGCCAAATCGCCAGCAGAATGACGAGCAGCAGCAGAAACCCTAAAGCTGCCTTCCATTCACGATTCTTCTTATATTGCGCCAGAGAAAAAGCACCTGCACCGTTTGTCGCCGCCCCTGCAAATCGCGGAAAAAACAAAGGCACCACTTTTGCGTACACATCAAACGCCGCTCCGTGCCGTCGTCGCAACTCCAATTCTTCTCTGCGCATCACCATCGAATAGAACACCGCGAAATAAACCAGCAACAGCGCAGCAGAAACCCAAGACCGCGTCGCCACTCCCGCCCCCAGCGCCAGCAGCGAACTCCCCAGATACAAAGGATTCCGCGTGTAAGCGTACGGGCCGGTCATGGTCAGCACTTCTTGCTTGTGCAAATATCCCGCCGCGTACGCGCGGATAAGCAGACCGATCAGCCCGATCGCCGCGCCGTATAAAATGCTCTTCGGGACCGGCCGCGCGAACCACAAGACAGCAATCGTCACGAGATACCCGGTTCGCACACGCCAGCGCACAAAAAACTTGCCATCCGCGCTCAACGCGACGCTCCGATGCGCCGGCAAACGGATTCGAACACCGCTTCGACGTTGATGGCCAGCATCGAAGCATCCGTCTCGAGCCTGCGGCTATGATCGCGCACCGCCCCCGCGGCACGCAGCACGATATCTTCCGAGCGATACGGCCCATTGCGATCCGGATCGGTCGGCCCGAACAGCGCAACCGCCGGAGTGCCCAGCGCGATGGCAAGATGCAGCGGGCCGGTGTCGCCTCCAACGATACAGCACGAGTTCTTCAGCAGCGCCATGAGCGGGCCAAGCTCTCCATTATAAAGAAGCGGACGCGCGTCACCAGCAGCGGCGCAAAGAGCTTGCGCCAAATCGTCTTCCCCCGGGCCGTAGTTCACCACGCTTCGCAATCCGAAGGAGCGATGCAACATCTGGCAAAGCGCGCCGAAACGCTCCGCGGGCCAGCATTTCGAGCGCCAGCCGCCTCCCGGACTCAAAACAATATATCGGTCAAGAGCCTGTTCTCGCAGAGAGGCGTGCACCGAAGCTTCCGCATCCTCCGGAACGTGCAGCGCAAAGCCCGCAACTCCATACCGTGCGCCCGCGCGCAACGACAGCTCGCCATTCTGATCCGCAATGTGCGTCGTCGTGCAACGAACGCGATCCGTGTACAGGATCGGCACACCAAACTCCCGTATCGTCTCCGAGGAAAATCCAATTCTCCGTTTTACGCCCGCCGCCAACGCGAACCCAGCCGACTTCCACAATCCTTGATAATCGATCGCAGCCGCAAACTCCGCCGCGCGAATCCGTCTGACAATCGCCCGAATCGAAGCGAGCGATCGCGTCTCCGTCGCCCAAATCTCCGACGCCAGCCCGCTGCTGCGAATCAGCAAATCCCAGCGCGGATGCGTCAGCCACGCAATCTGCGCGTTCGGAAACGTCTCCCGCAAGCCGCCCACCGCCGGGAATGTGTGCACGATATCGCCGAGCGAGCCCAGGCGAACCACCAGAAATCGTGGCTCAGCCATGCGGCGCCTTGCGAACCGATTCGAGCAACGCTCGAGTCGAATGCTCCTTCGGGTCGCCGACAATCGCCACCCGAATGCCCAGCCGCTCCGCTTTAGCGCGCTCTGGCACCGTCTCCGCCGTATAGTCGGTCCCCTTCGCGTGCACCTGTGGGCGCAATTCTTCGAGCAGGGCCTCGACGTTGGGTTCGGAGAAAACCACCACGTAATCAACCACTCGCAATGCAGCGACGAGCGTGGCCCGCGCCCCTTCATCCAGAATCGGACGCCCCGGCCCTTTCAATTCGCGCGTGCTGGCATCCGAATTCACTGCAACCACAAGCACATCCCCCTCGCGTCGCGCCGCTTCCAGATAACGCGCGTGTCCCACGTGCAGCCCATCGAAGCAGCCATTCGCAAAAACCACGCGCCGTCCATTGCTTTTTTCCCCCGCAAGCAATGCACCCAGCGCTTCCCGCGCCACGATCTTCGACTGCGCTTCCCTCGCGCTCAGGACGCCGCTCCCCCAGCTTCACGCCGGATCGCTTCCAGCAATTCCTCGCGGCTCACTGTCGCCGTGCCCCGCTTCATCACCACCAGCCCGCCCGCAATGTTGGCGATGTGCGCCGCTTCCAGCGCGCCCGCTCCGCAAGCCAAAGCCAGCGTGTACGCCGCCAGCACCGTATCGCCCGCTCCGGTCACGTCCACCGCCTGATCGCTTCCATGAACCGGAATCTGTGTGACTCGGCCACCGCGCTCAAACAGCGCCATGCCATCGCGCCCGCGCGTCACCAGCAACGCGTTCAGCCTCATGGTCTTCAGCGTCGCCGCTCCGCAGCGCTTCAATTCCTCCAGATTTTTCCCAATCGTCGCGTGATGCAGCGCTTCCAACTCCGGCTCATTTGGCGTCGCCGCCGTCACCCCAGCCCCCGCATAAGCATGTAACTGAAATCGCGAATCTAGCGTGACGGGCATCGTCTTCCGCTTCCCCCGCAAACTTTCCCGCACCGCGTCCGGCCACGCCACGCCAAATCCATAATCAGAAATTGCCAGGGCATCCGCGTTTCGCAACTTCGAACCCAGCGCCTTCCGCAATTTCTTCCGCACAACCTCCGGCAAAGCTCCCTCCGGCTCGCGATCCATCCGCAACACCTGTTGGCTCACCGTGTGCGCAAATCCCGCCAGAAACCGTGTCTTCGTCGGCGTAGTCCATCCTTTAACCTTCATGATTCCCGTATCATCGATGCCCTTCGCACCAAAATAGGATGCCAGCGCCATCCCCGGAGCGTCATCGCCCACCACCGTCACCGGGAACACCCGCGCGCCCAGCGCCGCCAGATTGTTCGCCGCGTTCGCCCCGCCTCCCGGAACCACCTTCGTCTCGCGATGCCGCAAAATCAGCACCGGAGCCTCGCGCGAAACTCGCGCAATATCCCCATACTGAAATTCGTCCGCCACGAAATCCCCGAACAGCACCACCTTCTTCCCGCCAAATTCTTCCACGAACCCCGCCAGCGCGACCAAGTCCACCGCCGCCGATCGTTTTCCTTCCGTGGATGAGCGCTTCATCGGCTCTGCTCCAAAATCCAATCCACCGCCTCGCTCAAGTTCTCCGCAATGCAATGCGGTTGCACAACCCAATCGCCGGAGTGCCAAGCGATCTCGCCTTCGCCATATCCTGTCCGCACCAGCACACCGCGTGCTCCAGCCCGGTGCGCCAATTCGATATCGCCATAACGATCCCCCACGACGAACGATCGCTGCAAATCAATCCCGTGCTCCCGCGCCGCCTGTTCCAGCATTCCCGTCTTCGGCTTCCGGCAATCGCAAGCATCCGCCGAAGTATGCGCGCAAAAATACACCGCATCGATTCGCGCCCCCGCCTTCGCAAGTTGCGCGTTCATCAACGCATGCACCTCATGCACCAGCGCCTCCGGAAAATATCCCCGCCCTACTCCCGATTGATTGGTTACCACCATCACCGCGATTCCCGCCTCGTTTAGCCGCCGCACCGCCCCCGCCACAAACGGAAACAGGCGAAACCGGCTGACGTGATTCAGATAGCCCACTTCTTCAGCGATGGTCCCATCGCGATCTAGAAATACCGCCCGCCGCAGCGCAGCTCCCTCAAGCAGACCGCACCTCCGCCGCCATCAGCCAGGGCTTTGCCGCCGCTTCCACCGCCTCCGCCGAAATCGCCGTCATGCAACGATGATCCGTAGGACACCGCCGCAGAAAGCACGGGCTGCAATAAGGTTTCTCCTGCACAACCACGCGCCGCGGCGTCATCGGCCCGGTGCCAAACGGGTCCGTAGGCCCAAAAATTCCCACCACCGGCAACCCTACCGCCGCCGCCACATGCATCACGCCAGAATCATTGCCAATAAAAAGATGACACTGCGACAACGCACCCGGCAATTCCGCAACCGAAGTCTTCCCAGTAAGATCAACTGCAGGCCTACTCAATCTCTGCGCAATCGCACTCGTAACCGCCGCTTCTCCCGCGGTTCCGAAAAGCACCACGTCCGCATCCGCTTGCTCCGCCAGCCGATTCGCCGCCTCCGCAAACCGCTCTGCCGGCCAGCATCGCGCCGCGCCGAACGACGCGCCGGCCCCCACCGCAATCCGCAACGCGTGCGGCCGCGCCCCCGCCTCTAAAAGTATCTCCGCCCCGCGCCGCCGCTTCTCCTCCGAAACCTCAAACCGAATAAAATCTTCCTCCGGCAGCTCCTCAATCCAACCCGCCCGCCGCAACAACTCCAAATAATAAAAACTTTCGTGCGCCGGAATCTCCCCCGTTCGCGGCACCCTCACCGCATTTGTCAGCAGTAAACTTCGCCCATCGCGCGCATATCCAATCCGCTCCGGAATCCCCGCTCGCCAGGCAATCCACGCCGCGTCAAACGCATTCTGCAGCAACAGCGCCTGGTCGAATTTCTGCTCGCGCAATTCCCGCGCCAATCGCTCGCCGCCCGACAAGCCCGCATGCTTGCCGTGCGCATCGTAAACAATCAGCCGGTCGCACACCCGCTGCTCCCGGTACAAATCCGCCACATATGCCCGCGCTAAAATCGCAATCTCCGCCTCCGGAAACCGCACCCGCACCGCACGCAGCGCCGGCAACGCCATAATCGCGTCGCCCACCCAGTTCGTAGCGCGAATCAGCAGTTTCATGCCGCCGCCCCACTCCCGCCACGCTCACTCCGCGTCATCAGCACCCGGTCCAGCAGCGCCGTAAACTCGCTCTCCGACGAAAGCACAAAATCGATCACCGCAGCGTAAGCCGGCAACTTCAGCGCTGCGGCACCAGGCAAATTCTGCTCGTCCTTCTCTGTCGTAACAAATCCGCGGGCCCCCGCAGCCTGCGCCGCCGCCAACAACCGCCCCAAGTCATCCTCCGTATATCGATGGTGATCCCGAAAGCTAATCGTCCCCGCCACCGGCACATGCCAGCGCCGCAAATCCGCAAAAAACGCCTCCGCATTGCCAATACCGCAAAACGCAAAAAACGGCGCGTCCCCCATCTCGCTCACATATTTCGGCACGCCTTCCGCGCCAACCAACCGAAACCCCAGCAATCGCGTCTGCGCATAAAAAATGGCATGACGACGCGCATCCGCCGCTTCCACCGTCTCCCGCTCCGTCTTCCGCGTCACCACCAGAATATCCGCCCGCGCGCACGAAGAAATCGGCTCCCGCAGCATCCCCGCCGGAAGCAGCGCCTCGTTCTTCAGCTTCCGCGATCCATCCAGCATCAGCACATCCACGTCCCGCGCAATCTGCAAATGCTGAAATCCATCATCGAGCAAAAACACATCCACCGGCCCCAACGTCTCGATCCGCCGACCTTCCGCCCAACGATCCGCGCCCACCCCAAACGCCACCCTATCTCCCAGTCGCCGCTTCAACATCGCGATCTCGTCGCTCGTTCCATCCACTCCGCGATATCCCCGGCTCAAAATCGCCACCCGCTTCCCTGCCCCCAAAAACTTCTCCGCCAGCCATAACACCATCGGCGTCTTTCCCGTTCCACCCACTGTCAAATTGCCCACGCTGATCACCGCGCCATTCAACCGCTTTTGTTTCCAGCGGCCCGTGCGATACATCCACAGCCGCGCCTTCACACCCCATCCGTACAAAATCGAAAATGGATACAGCAATCCGCGCACTATCGCCGGCAATTTCACCGACCGTCCCGCGCCCCGATTTGTTCCGCAATCTCTTCCAGCGCCCGCCCCGTCGCGCCCCGGCTTTCTTCCACCAGCCGCTGCGCCGCTGCTCCCATTTGTTTCATCCGCTCTGGTGCGCGCAGCAATTCAATCCACGCCCCGCCGGCATCTTCCGGATTCTCCACCTGAATCGCCGCCCCGCTGGCCACAAATTTCGCCGCCATCTCCGAAAAATTCTCCATCGACGGCCCAAACACCGGCACCTTCCCAAACGCCGCCGGCTCCAAAATATTATGCCCGCCCGATGGCACCAGCGACCCGCCCACAAACGCGCCATCCGCCACGCCATACAACGACGCCAATTCCCCAATACTGTCGATCAGCACCACGTCCACATCCTTGGGAATCTCGACGCCGCCCGCTCCAGCCCCGGTCCCATTTCCTCCGCTGCCCGGCCCCGCCACTCTCAACTCCGACCGCCGCAAATACTTGCGGTGCGATTCATCAATAAATTCCGCCGCCGCCTCAAACCGCTCCGGCTTCCGCGGCGCCAGCACCAGCAGCGCATTCGGATACTCGCCCTGCAGCGTGCCAAACGCAATCAGCGCAAGCGGCTCTTCCGTCGCCACCACGCTTCCCGCCACAACCACCGGCCCGCGCCCGCTCCGCGTCGTCTCCGCCGCCAGCCAATTCGACAAAGGCGTAGCCGCCGGCTTCTCCATGTCGTACTTTAGATTCCCGCTCGCTCGCACACGATCCGCCGCCGCGCCCAGCGCCCGAATCCTCTCCGCATCTTTTTCACTCTGCATCAAAAACGCGTCCGCATCCCCCAGCGCCCGCCGCAACAACGGCCGCAAGTAAAATCCGAACACGCCAAAATATTTCTGATACCGCGCAAACGACCGCTCCGACACCCGCCCGCTGACAAAAATCACCGGCACCTTCCGCCGTCGCGCCGCCCGTAAAAAGTTCGGCCAAATCTCCGTCTCCAGCACCACCACAATCGCCGGCCTCACCGCATCCATCGCCCGCCGGACCGCAAACGCCCAATCCAGCGGAAAATAAATCACCGCATCCGCAAAATCCATTCGCTCGCGCGCCAGCGCCTGCCCCGTCATCGTCGTCGTCGAAATAATCAGCGGCCGCTCCGGATATTGTTCCTTCAACTTCCGCGCCAGCCCAACCCCGGACAGCACTTCCCCCACCGACACCGCATGAATCCAGATCGCCCCCGGCCGTTCCGCCGCCGCAGCCAGCTTCCCCAGACCCGGAAACGAAAATCCCAGCCGTTCCCCCAGATTCGCCAAGTACTTCCCATGCCGCAGCCCCTGCACCACCCAGTACGGTGCAAGCACAAGGGCGGCAAGGCCCATCAACAGGCTGTAAACCACGTACACCAATCCATCTCCCGTAGTTTCCGAATCCGTTTTAGGGCCCGCCTTCTGAGGCGGGCCGAAGCCTAAACCCCAGTGCGATCCCCGCCGACGAGCACGACCGCGCAAACCGCGTGCAACGCAAAGCAACCCCGCGCTTCCCCCAAGAATCGAACGCGCCAAGGTTAGAAGAGTCTATTATAGCCCGATGCGAATCCTATCACGCGCTCTCCCAGCCATACTCACCGCCTCTTTCGCGGCCTTCAGCTTTTCCCAGCAGCCTCCGCCGCTGCAAACCGCCGCCCTCGAATCCCACGAAGGCATGACCGTCTCCGCCAAGCCCTGGCTCGACCCCGCGCTCTACAAGCAGCCCTTCCCCAAGAAATCCCCGTTCGCCGCCGGACTCATCGCCGTGCAAGTTTCCTTCCGCAACGATTCCAACGAAACCGTGAAAGTCGCTCTCGATCGCATTCGCCTCACTCTGCATATCGACGCGGAAAATCTTCAGGAGCTCAATCCGCTAACCGCCGAGCAAGTCGCCGAGCTTACTCTCAGCCCGCACGCCAAAGATCCTACCGCCCGTCGCCGCTTTCCCATCCCCATTCCCACCGGCAGCGGCGTAAAAAGTCCCCGCGACAAAGATTGGACCGCCGTCCAACAACAAGCGCAAAACGCCGCCGTCCCTACCAGCGTCGTAGCCGCTCATACCACCGTCCAGGGCCTCCTCTACTTCGACCTGCAAGGCCAGCTCGACATGCTCACCTCCGCCCGCCTGTACATCCCCGACATCGCCATCATGGGCAAAAACCAATCCCTAACCTATTTCGAAATCGACCTAAGCCGCCCCGCCAGCTAGCCCCGCCCCGAGAAATTGCCTTGTTCCGACCCAAAGCCTTGTGTTAACAAGCGTACATGCAATTCTCATGGCGGAATTTCTTGTTCGTCCTGGTATTTTTACTTTCTGCTCTTGTTGTGACTGCCCAGATCTTGGAGCCGTTTTCAGCGGTTCCCAAGGAACAGCGGGACGCCCTCTCCAAGCGCCTCGATGGTTACGTTCAGGCCTACAAAAATCGTGAATGGAAAACCCTCTATGGATTCATTTCTACGGTAGGACGAGGAGGCGTCGATATACAAAGGTTCGTTGTGGTGATGAGTTCCAACCATGGCGAAGACTTTGCTCAATATCCTGACCTTCAAACGTTCATAGCCTACCGAACTGGGAAAAATGACGATGGCTACGACATCTACGGATGCGCAGGAGCCGTACGTGAAGGCGAGCCATTCCGGGGTATTGCCGAAGTGCATGCTGTATTCGAGCACGAAAACTGGTTTTTTACAGGATGGACCTTTCGCGATACTTCCGAAGGAGCCTGCAAGGAACTCTCAGATCCCAATTGGCAACCAGATAGTTCTCTTAAGTGGACCAGCCCAATGGAAGAGATCGCACATGCCCACTGAGTCTGTCGTGCCCGACTAATAGGCCGAACCCAAAAACCAGGCCACTCCTGATTTCCCCCCTCGTTTGCGCCGCATCGCGCCGTCAGCTAAAATTCACTTTCTCCTCGACTCCCAGTCCCATGCTCACTCTTCTCGACAAACTCAATCCCGAGCAGCACCTCGCCTCCTTGATACTCGTTGTGTTATAAACTCCTCAGATATTCAACTTCGGGAGCGACGGTACTGAGCCTCCGTCCGAACCTATATCGCGACTCGTGGCGGCCTTGAACAAGGACCAGAAATGAGCAAGCCCACCGTAACCGACCACCTCACCCCGCGCGAGAAGAAGGGCGCGATTGAGGCCGCGTTAGCAGGGGGCATGGAACCTGCCGAGGTTTTCAAAGCCGTCCTGCAGAATGTTTATGGCGTTACAAAGCGAAAGAATATGGTGATCGAGTGGGGAAAGAAAATGGGGCTGGAACCTACCGACTCTTTGCGGATAGCGCAGGCCGCGAATCTCCTCGCCAGCTCCCGCGCGCCGCGCGCGAAGACTCAGGAAAAGCCTGAGCATAAAACTTCGGGAAAAACCGGCGCATAAACTCCGCGCCATCCTCGGACAGGCTGCGAATCGCCTTTATTCTCTGAACGCGGCTCATCTTTTCATACTTCTTACCTATAACCGCGACAAGGTGTTTTTCTGCCATAGTATTCCACCTAATTCGTATTTAACGGCAAGCATCCTGGTGTGTCAAGCGTACTAACACGCCTTGTTTTTCTCTTATCTTTCGTACGCAAGACTCGCCGTTTTCCTCCCTCGTTTGCGCCGCATCTCGCCGTCAGCTAAAATTCACTGTGTCCACTTTCTCTTCGACTCCCAGTCCCATGCTCACTCTTCTCGATAAACTCAACCCGGAGCAGCGTCTCGCCGCCGAAACCACCGAAGGCCCGGTGCTCATCCTGGCCGGCGCCGGCACCGGCAAAACCCGCGCCATCACCTTCCGCATGGCCAATCTCATCGCCAGCGGCGTCTCCTCCGACGCCATCCTCGCCGTCACGTTCACCAACAAAGCCGCCGAGGAAATGCGCACTCGCGTCTCCGATCTGCTCCTCCGCGCCGGCATTCCTCCTTCGCAACCCTGGGTCTCCACGTTTCATTCGCTCTGCGCCCGGCTCCTCCGCCGTGAAGCCGCGAGCGCCAGCCTCCCTCGCGATTTCGCCGTTTACGATGGCGACGACCAAATCGCCGCCGTAAAGCTCGCCATGGCCAAGCTCAAAATCGAAGACGATACGCTCACTCCCCGCAACGTCCTCAGCGCCATCAGCTACGCCAAGAATCACGCCAAGTCCCCAGAACTGCTCCGCTCCGAAGCCATCGGCTCCGACGGCCGCAAAATCGCCGACATCTTCTCCGCCTACGAAAAACTTCTGCACCAAAGCAACGCTCTCGATTTCGACGACCTGCTCCTCCGCAGCGTCCGCCTGCTCCGCGAAGCCGCCCCCGTACGCGAAAAATGGCAGCAGCGCTTCCAATATCTCCACGTCGACGAATATCAGGACACCAATCGCGTCCAGTACGATCTCCTCCGCCTGCTCACCGGCCCCCGCCACAACATCTGCGTCGTAGGCGACGAAGATCAATCCATTTACCGCTGGCGCGGCGCCGACGTCTCCATCCTCCTCAGCTTCTCCCGCGATTTTCCCAACGCCCGCGTCATCAAGCTCGAACGCAACTACCGCTCCACGCAGCAAATTCTCGACGCCGCCGGAGCCGTCGTCGCCAACAATCCCGAGCGCCTCGGCAAATCCCTAAGCGCCGAAAATGGCGGCGGCACCAACCTGAAATATTTCGAAGCCCGCGACGCCCAAGCCGAAGCCGAATTCGTAGCCGGCGAACTCGAAAAACTCCTCAACGAAGATTCCGATCAGACCTGCGCCGTCGAATACCGCACCAATTTCCAGTCCCGCGCTTTCGAAGAAGTCTTCCGCCGCCGCGGCCTCCGCTACAAATTAGTCGGCGGCTTCAGCTTTTACAATCGCGCCGAAGTGAAAGACGCGCTCGCTTACGTCCGCCTGGCCATGCATCCCGAAGACGATATTTCTCTGCTCCGCGTCATCAATCTTCCGCCGCGCGGCATCGGCAAAACCACCGTGGACGCCCTCCGCGAAAACGCCATCGCCAACAACCGCTCCCTCTGGGACGCCCTGCTCGATTTCCTCACCGGAGGCGCCGGCAACCGCGCCATCACGCCCCTCCGCGCATTCCAGGAATTGATCGTGCGTCTGCAATCCGCCCTCCAGGAAAAAGAGCCTGCCGCCTTTCTCCACTCCGTCCTCGAAGAATCCGGCTACATGGACATGCTCAAAGACCGCAACACTCCCGAAGACGTCGCGCGCATGGAAAATCTCGAAGAACTAACCCGCGCCGTAGCCGAAAGCATGGAAGCCGGCGAAACCTTCACCGATTTTCTCGACGCTGCCGCCCTGGTCAGCGACGCCGACTCCTACGAAGGCAAACCCGGCGTCACTTTAATCACTCTCCACAGCACCAAGGGCCTCGAATTCGATCACGTCTTCCTCACCGGCCTCGAAGAAGGCATCTGCCCGCACAGCCGCTCCCTCAACGAAGAAAAAGGCATCGAAGAAGAGCGCCGCCTCGTCTACGTCGGCATGACCCGCGCCCGCAAATCGCTCACGCTCACCCGCGCCCTCTACCGCCGCATCTTCGGCAACGAACAGCAACTCCGCGCTTCCCTGCCCTCCCGCTTCCTCGCCGAAATCCCCGCCGAGCTGGTCGAAACCGCTCGCGGCTCCATGGCCGACCTCGGCGAAAAGCGCCGCTACGAACCCGATCCCGAATACTCCTACTCCCCCGAAGAATTCCTCCGCCGCGTCCGCGGCAAACAACCCTCGAATTCGAGTCCAGCCCCGCGCCGACCTACGGGACCCAGCACGCTCAGCCGCTCGTCCTCGACTCCGTCCTTCGGCCGCGGCGCCAAGCGTCCCGGCGCCGGCGATCCCCTAATGGGCCGCAAAGTCCGCCACCCAGAATACGGCGTAGGCACCATCGTCGCCATCGAAGGCGACGATGACGACCGCCGCGTCTCCGTCACTTTCCCCGGCCGCGGCACCAAAAAATTCGTCGAACGTTACGCCCAACTCGAACAAGTCTAGCCTCCCACTTTCCGTTGTAGTGGCGCAGCATGCTGCGCCAGCCCCAGCATCAGCGTTCCCACTAGCGCGGGCTTCAGCACTGCGAGTCCGATCGCACTCCGAAGTAGCACAGGCACTCCTGCCTGTGCCCGCGTAAGCCTAGCTACAGTTGATCCGCCGTGCACGCTCATGCTGCGCTCCTCCTAGTCTTCGCGCTTGGGGCGGACCAAGTCGAAGATGACCTCCTGGGGGGCGTTGGCGGCGATTTTGTCCTCGATGTCCCTGGCGCGGTGGGTGTGGAGGAGGAGGTTGCAGGTGTAAGCCATGACGGCGGCGCGTCGCGGGGAGACGCGGTCCTGGGCGAGGAGGAGCAGCAGGCGGGAGAGGAACTGGTTCACCGCGGCGGCGGAGTCGAACTCGGTGAGATCGCTGAGAAGTTCGGCGGCCAGGGAAGGGTCGGGATAGCGGCGGGTGGAACCGAAGAGATGGCGACGGCAGAAGCTGGATTGCGGGTCGACAGCTTCGGCCCCGCAACGACGACCGCTAGGAGTGCGATGAATGCAGCGGGCGGTGGTTGGTCGGAAGGATGGTCCTGTCGCCGATGGGTTGGTTGACTGCGTGGTTTGCTGATTCATTTTTGAGACTACCTTTCGTTGAATTTGGGGGAGCGTTTTGCACGTCATCCCCCGGATTTTGCAAAGAGGCGGCAAATGATTGAAATTGGGGCAGTTGCGCCGCGCTCTTTTGCAGCTGGGTGCAAAAGAATGCAAAGGAGCGCGGCGAACGGCGAGAAGAGTCTCCGCACGCGTCCGCAAAAAGCGCGGACGGATGCGGAGAACTAAGGTACGAAGATCGTTTAGGGCAGCTTAATGTCAGGGCTGAAGCCCTGACCCCCAACGGCCTGTGGAAAAAGTGGGCGGGGAAGGGGGCAGGCAGAGGGAGAGTGGGAGACGGCGGGTTCGGAACGGATTTGTGCTGCTGAAACATATCTTATTTTACCATGAATTGGGTGTACTTGTCAAGTAAATTATGCATCGATACTCGCTGTGGATATACCTGAAGAGTGAAATGCGCAGGGGATTTGCGGAAGATGAAGAAAAGAAAGGGGTAGAGTGGGCAGGGGGCGGGGGGGGCCGCGGAGTGCAGAGCGGCCCCCCCTTTCAACACCGCAATGGGTAGGCGACCCCAGAGCTGTCCAGGGCCTAAAGGTGCGCCACCGTCACCCCACAAACATCCCTTTTCCGAAGCCAAACGCTGCTCGTGTGCGGCTTGAGGGATCAGCGACCGGTAGACTCGGTTGCAGTTGGGTCTTCGAAACGGAGCAAATCCACTTGTCCGGTAACCCTTGCCAAGACTTAGCACAATCGCCGGGGAGTGATAATCTCTACCGCGTGATTAACTCTGACCTGCGAGTTAAAGCTGCTTCGCTGATACGGTCTTACCTCGACGGCAAAATTAATAACCACGAATTTGCTGATGGTTTCCCACACGATAAGGGCGACCCAGCCTTGCACGCGATAGAGCAACGTCTTTGGTTCCACTTCGACGACATAAGTACCCACTACTGTGAATTTCAACCCCATTCCAGAGTAGAAGTATTGTTTCGGCGCTGTGCGCTGTTTTCGGATACCCACTTGGACTACGAATGGCCTGAATTGTCACATCACAACTTGGCGCACCCGATTGTACGAGTCTTGACCGGACAACTCTTCCGTTCCAAAGCCATTCAGAAAGCGAAATCAACAGGTGATTACGGGATTTGGCCTTTTTTGCGGAACTCAGATTTCGAGGAAGCGAAGGCAAAGCTCAACGCGAACGAAGTTACGTCGGACGCGGAGTTGCCGGAAGTGCCCCTGACCCGCACTGACCGCTTGCGGCAAGGTTTTTGGATGACAATTCAGGGGTTGCAGGCCGTTTTTTTCTTTGGTGCGCTAGTCTGTTTCTTGTGGGGCGTATTTGGCCATCCAAGTTGGTTAGCCGCTTCACTCATTTGTTTGATTCTGTACCTGATTCTCTTTGGCGTCGTCCGCTTGGCTTTTTAGACCAAAGTTCTTAGTCCGGCGTTCGGATAACTCCTGATTAGCGCTTATCGGAAAGTGGCAAACGACGCAGTCCCTCTCTCTGCCCGTTCAATGACCCAGATTGAAAGAGATGTCCAACCTCACCTCTCCACAGCCCTTCCGAGGCTGGAACTTCGCGCGTTTTGCTGCGTTAACTAGTGCCTTTTCTACGCCTTTAGGAGAAGCGGCGATGACCTTAGCTTCAGCAACCTCTCCGGCCTCATTAATGATAGTTGCGACCGTACCGTGCACCGACTTTCCCTTCCATTTTTCCCGGTCTTCGTCGGAGAAACTAGGCTGCGAGACGAAAATGGGCGGTTTGCAGTCCTTTGTCGTGTTCTGCGCAGTTGCAGGTTGACCGAATCGAGGCAAGAGGAGAGTTAGGATCAAAACTATACGAGTCATCAAGCCGCAGGCTCCCTAAGGACCGATTTTGACCGTCACGATAACAACTGCGAGAACGAACCTCAAGTCCTCATAAACGCTGCCGGCTCAAGCAGTCGGGTCGCGACGCGGACATGTCCGGCAATCCGACTTACTAGGACTCTAGGGAACCGTATTCTCTCGCTTGACCGAAGACACGCATGGGGGTACACGGGAAAGAGAGGTGGCGACCATGAAAATCGTAGTGATCGGCGGCAGTGGATTCATTGGGTCAAAGCTCGTTCCCAAGCTGCGCGAGCAGGGGCACGAAGCGGTTGCCGCATCCCCCAAATCCGGCGTCAATACACTTACAGGCGAGGGACTGGCCGAAGTTCTGAAAGGTGCCGCGGTCGTGGTTGACGTATCGAACGCTCCTGCGTGGGAGGATGCGGCGGTGATGAACTTCTTCGAAACGTCAACCAGCAACCTCCTCAGCTACGAAGCGGCGGCAGGCGTGAAACATCACCTCGCGTTGTCCGTCGTCGGTACCCAACAGCTCTCCGAAAGCGGTTACTTCCGAGCCAAAATCGTTCAGGAGAAGCTGATCAAAAGCTCGACGATCCCATACTCCATCATCCAAGCGACGCAGTTTTTCGAATTTCTCGCGCAGCTTGCTGATATTTCTTTCGACGGCAAAAAGGTGCGTTTGCCAGATGTGCTCTTCCAGCCGATGGCCGCCGACGATGTGGCGACCGCCGTGGGCCGGATCGCGGTCGGCCCCGCGGTGAATGGCACAGTCGAGGTTGGCGGCCCGGAGGCGTTTCGCATGGATGAACTCGTACGGCGGCGCTTGGCCGCGCTCAATGATACTCGCGAGGTCGTCGCTGACCCAAAGGCCCGATACTCTGGCGCGACAGTCGGTGAGCGCACGCTGGTCCCCGGCAAAGATGGCCGACTTGGCGAAACGCATTTCGAAACCTGGCTCGTGCAGTCCGCAGGGAAAGCGGCAGCGGCCTCCCGCTAGTGGACGTGTAAAGAGAGGCCGACTTGCATGGGCGGCCTCAACAGGGCCTGGATGAATCGCGCGGCCGTCAGCAGGGCAACCACGCTTACGCTTGGCTGCGTGTCGAACAAGAACCGCGCTGCCAGGGGTAACTGCGGGACCGGAACACCTAGAAACTTGAATCTCGTACGGAAGTCTGTGCTACTGAGGGTCGCTTGCCCCCTGCCGCGTCTCAGGTTAAAGTGGCGCTGCATTCATCCCCGATTCATCGGAGAGCCCCGAGTGGCTTCATCAGAACTGCTCCGCTGCAAAAGTATCGACCAGCTTATCTCGGACTCGGAAAACCCGGCAACGCGGCTCAAAAAATCGCTCGGCTGGCTCAGCCTGACCTCGCTGGGCATCGGCGCGGTCATCGGCTCCGGCATCTTCACCATCATCGGCACGGCCATCGCCGGGCAGCAGATGCAAGTGAAGTCCATCCTCAACGCTCCGTTGCTCGAATACCTCATCCACCATTCCGCTTCCTTCGGACGCCCCGGCGCTGGACCTGCTATCGCGCTCTCGTTCATCCTCGTGGCCATCGTCTGCGGATTCGCCTCGGTGTGCTACGCCGAACTTGCCGCCATGATCCCTATCGCCGGCAGCGCGTATACCTACACTTACGCCACCATGGGCGAACTCATCGCCTGGATCATTGGCTGGGATCTGATCCTCGAATACGCCGTCAGCAACATGGCGGTGAGCGTGGGCTTCTCCGCGCACATGGTCGCGCTGCTCGATTGGTTCGGCATCCATCCCGGCCTGCGCTGGATCACCCCGGCCTACCTTCCCAGCGGCCTATCCGACCTACAAGGCAACACCCTCTACGATCCCGGGTGGCACTTCGGATTCAACTGGCCGGCCTTCATCATCGTCATGATCCTGACGGTGATCTTGGTTCGCGGCATTCGCGAATCGGCGCGCACCAACAACATCATGGTTTTTCTCAAAATTGTCGCGATTCTCATCTTCGTGGGATTCGCTGCGCGCTTCATTCATCCCGCCAATTGGCATCCTTTCGCGCCCAACGGCTGGCCCGGCATTCTCACCGGTGGCTCGATTGTTTTTTTCACGTACATCGGTTTCGATTCCGTCTCCACCGCCGCGGAAGAGTGCAAGAATCCTCAGCGCGATGTACCGATCGGCATCATCGCCACGCTGGCCGTCTGCACGCTCCTGTACATCGCCGTCGTCGTCGTACTCACCGGCTTGGTGCCTTGGCAGACGCTGGTCGACGACGCCGCGCCCGTGGTCAACACGCTCAAGAAACTCAACTTCACCGCTGTCCGGCTCATCGTCATTCTCGGCGCGCTCATGGGCATGATCTCTTCCCTGCTTGTTTTCCAGTTGGGTCAAGCCCGCGTGTGGTTCGCCATGTCGCGCGACGGTTTGCTGCCGCGCATCTTCGGCCGCGTGCATCCGCGCTTTCGCACTCCGGATTTTTCCACCTGGATGGCTGGCTTCGTCGTCGGCATCCCCGCCGGCATACTCGACATCGGCACGCTCGCCGATCTTGCCAACATCGGCACGCTCTTCGCTTTCGCGCTGGTCGCCGCCGGTGTGCTCATCCTGCGCTATCGCGAACCCGACCGTCCGCGCGCTTTCCGCGCTCCGGGTGGCCCGCTGGCACCCATCCTCACCATACTCACGTGCCTGCTGCTTATGGCCGGGCTGCCGATCATCAATTGGATTCGTTTCTTTACGTGGCTCATCATCGGACTTGTGATTTACTACAACTATGGACGCCGCAAGAGCACGCTGCGCGCGTCGCAGTCCTCCTGAGGACGGTCGAATGAATCGGTCGGTTGAAATTCGGTGGCGGATGTGGCGAGCGCTTTCGCTGGCGCTCGCGGCATTCCTCGCGCTGCACCCATCCGTAAGCCGCGCCTGGGGCAACAGCGGCCAGCGGCTCGTGCTCAACAAAGCAATCGACACGCTTCCGGCCGATATGCGCGGCTTCTTCGACGCCAATCGCACCGACCTGGTGCGCCACGTCACCGATCCGTTCGACGCCATCGCGAAAAATCCCAACGAGCGCCGCAACCACTATCTCGCTTTCGAAAAATACGGCCGCTTCCCCTTTGCCCTTCTTCCGCGCGATTACAAAGCGGCAGTCGCCAAGTTCGGCAAATCCAAGGTCGATGCCAGCGGCCTGCTCCCCTGGCAGATTGGCGTGTACAGCGCGAAGCTCACCGAAGCTTTCAAAACCGGCAAATGGGAAGAAGCGCGAATCGACGCCGCCATCCTCGCTTACTATGTGGCGGAAGCCCACGATCCATTCAACACCACCGACAATTTCGACGGAAAACTCAGCGGCCAGCCCGGCGTCAACGATCGCTTCGGCGCCACACTCATCGATCGCTACGCTTCTTTCTTCCCCATGCGTCCCGCCGACGCCACCTTGGTCAGCGATCCTACCGATCAGGCTTTCGAGATTTGCCTGAACTCGCACGCCGCGCTGGAGAGCATTCTCCTCGCCGACCGCAGTTCCCGGCGCGGCGAAAATGCGCATACCGACATTTACTACGACCACTTCTACAATCTCGTGGCGCCCACGCTGCTCCACCAGCTTTCCGACGCGGCCACAGCGGTCGGCTCTTACTGGCTCACTGCGTGGATCAACGCCGGCAGACCGCCGCTGCCGCACTAGCGCTTGCGCATGACTTCTGCCGATCTTCCGCCCCACATCGCTTCCCTGCCGAAATGCGAATTGCATCTCCATCTCGAAGGGTCCATCGCGCCTGCCACCGTCGCCGCGCTCACTGCGAGGCACGGTCTGCGCCTCACCGAAGCGGAAGTGCGCGAACGCTACGCGTATCGCGGTTTTTCCGAATTCATTGAAGCGTTCAAGTGGGTCACGTCGTTCCTTCGCGATCCGCAGGACTACGCGCTCATTACCGCCGATCTCGGCGAGCATCTGCTGGCGCAAAATGTTGTGTACGCCGAAATCACTCTTTCCGTCGGGGTTATGCTCCTGCGCAAGCAGCAGCCCGAAGCGAATTTCGGCGCTATCCTTCGCGCGGCCGAGCCTTTTGCCAAGCGCGGCCTGCGCCTCAAATGGATTTTCGATGCGGTCCGCCAATTCGGCGCTGCGGAAGCCATGCGTGTCGTGGACGCCGCGCGCGACTGCGGCAGCAAGGAAATCGTGGCCTACGGTATCGGCGGCGACGAACTCAGCACGCCTACTATCGAGTTTCGCCCGGTGTACGACCAAGCTGCCACGCTCGGCTTGCACCGCCTCATGCACGCCGGCGAAATCGGCGGCCCCGAGAAAATCCGCGAAGCCGTGGAACTGCTCGGCGCGGAACGCATCGGGCACGGCATCGCCGCCATCCACGATCCCGCGCTGATGGACCTGCTCGCCGACCGCCGGATCCCGCTCGAAATCTGCCCCACCAGCAACCTCAAAACCGGCGCGCTGGACCGCCAGCTTCGCCGCAACAACGCCACCATCGCGGACCATCCGCTTCCGCAGCTCCTGCGCCACGGTATTCCGGTCGTCCTCTCCACCGACGACCCCGCGATGTTCCACACCACGCTGCTCGAGGAATACCGCGCCGCGCACGCCATGCATCTGAGCACGCACGAGCTCGCGCAACTCGTCGCCAACAGCGAGCAATTTGCGTTTAAATCAGCGTGACCGGCGTAAGCGGCTTAACTCGCAGGTTCGCCTGCAAAAAGAAAAAGGCGCAGCCGAGAATCAGCTGCGCCTTTTGAGGTACAAGTGAGAAAGAATGGGTCCCAGAGTCTAGCGCTGGTCGTGGTCATGATCGCGGTCATGATCGCGATCGCGGCCGTGATCGTGGTCGTGATCGTCCCAATCGCGGTCGGTGTGCCAGCGATGGCCGTCCTCGTCCCACCAGCGCTTTGCGTGCGACCAGCAATACTCGCGTGCCTCGTGCAATTGCTGGCGCGCGTTTACCACTTGTCTGCTGTTCCAGCCGTGATGTTCTGCAGCCTCATGAAGCCGATGGTCGGCTTTGGCGATCCGCCTCTGGCAGCTCCCTTCATCGTCGGCGCGGACCGCCGGCGCCCCGGCAAAAATAAGAGCTCCCGCCAACACCGCACCCGCAAAGCCGGTCTTTAGCCAAAAGGATTCTTTCGCGTGAATTTGCATCGCTATTCTTGCCTCCTGAAAATCCATCGATACCGAGTTTGAAATGCGAGATTGGGTTCCAGGCCCGAGTAGGATAGAGAGGGGGCCCCAACTCTGGCCATCCCATTTTCCCTGTAGATGGTGCGCCAACGCCCGGTAGCCAGACTGTCCTGTTTTGCACACTCCGGCGGCTCCCTCCTTGGCATAGTCCCGGATACACCGTTCTGCCCCAGCCAAGGTGCCATTTCATGGTTCCATTCTTCGGCTGCAACCCGCTCTCTTTGCCGGCTTCGGTTATACTTTCAGGATGAAAGCTCATGTGTGGGTGATGCCCAAGCGCACGGTACTGGATCCGCAGGGTCAGACGATTCAGCATGCGCTGTCCGGGCTCGGGTATGCGGAAGTGAAGGACGTGCGGCAGGGCAAGTTCTTTGTGTTGAATCTGGATGGGTGGAGCCGGGACGAAGCGCAGAAGCAACTGGAGCGCATTTCGAAGGAAGTGCTGACCAATCCGGTGATCGAGGAATATCGCTTCGAGATCGTGGAGTGAAAGCGCGCTTATGAAGCGCCCGACGGCCGCCAAATTTGCTTCGCTTCGTTGCGCTGCGGCACTCGTGTGCGCGCTTTTCTTTGGATTGCTGAGCGGCGGCTGCAAACCGTCATCGAGTCACACTTCTAATCCGCAGCTTCGACAAATCGACGAGCTCATTAATCAGCAATTGCCGCCGGGCTCGCCGATGTCGCAAGTCAATTTCTTTCTGAGCAGCCGGGGCTATCCGATGGAAGCCGCAAAGGACACGCATTCGATGGTCGCGGTGATCGAGCATGTGGATACGGAGACACTGCAGCCTTCCGCGGCCCGCGTCACGTTTCACTTCGACGCTAACGACAAACTGCTGACCTATGAGCTCACCGCCGCAACGCCTGGCCCGGTGCAGCGGTAGGCTGATTCGCGTCGCGAACTGTGCGAACGAGGCGCATCGCGGCTGCCGCCGTGCTAGTCTGATGAAAAGCTATTAGGAGAACGCGCGCATGTGCGGAATTGTGGGCTATATCGGCCCGAAACAAGTGGTTCCGGTGATCATCGAAGGGCTGCGGAAGCTGGAATACCGCGGCTACGATTCGGCTGGAATTGCGGTGGTCAACAAGGCAGGCAAAATTGAGATTCGCCGTGCGCCTGGAAAGCTGCGCAATCTCGAGGAAGTGATCGAGAAAAATCCGCTGGAGGGCACCTACGGCATCGGGCACACGCGCTGGGCCACGCACGGACGGCCGACGGAAGAGAACGCGCATCCGCACCGGGATTGCAGCGGCGAAGTCGTGGTGGTACACAACGGGATCATTGAAAATTATCTGGAGCTGAAGGAACAACTACAGGCCGAAGGGCACAAGTTTGTTACCGAGACGGACACGGAGATCGTGGCGCACTTAGTGGAGAAGAATTCGCAGGGCGGAGTTCCGCTCGAGGAAGCGGTGCGGCGCTCGCTAAAGGAATTGCGCGGGATTTATGCGCTGGTTTTTATTTCCGCGCGCGATCCGCAGAAAATCGTGGCGGCGCGCATGGGGCCGCCGTCGGTGATCGGGCTAGGCGAAGGCGAGTATTTTGTGGCCAGCGATATTCCGGCGCTGCTGGCGCACACGCGCGAGATTTTCTTTCTGGGCGACGGGGATATCGCGGTGCTCACCCAGGATGGCGTGCGGGTGATGGATCACGACGCCAATCCAGTCAAGCGGCCCGCCCACCATGTCTCCTGGGATCCGATCATGGCGGAAAAGGGCGGCTACAAGCATTTCATGCAGAAAGAGATTTTCGAGCAGCCGCGCGCCGTGCGCGACACGCTGCTCGGGCGCATTTCGCAGGACACCGGGAAAATCTTTCTCGGCGACATGCAGATTACCTCGGAGCAGTTCCGCAGCTTCGAGAGCGTGCGCATCGTAGCTTGCGGCACGAGCTGGCATTCGGGGCTGGCCGGAAAATTCATGATCGAGCGGCTGGCGCGCTTGCCGGTGGAAGTGGATTACGGGAGCGAGTACCGCTATCGCGATCCGATCGTGGATTCGAGAACGCTGACGGTGTGCATCAGCCAGTCCGGCGAAACCGCGGATACGCTGGCGGCGCAGCGGGAATCGAAGCTGAAGGGCTCGCCGACGCTGGCGATCTGCAACGTGATGGGCTCGATGATTACGCGGGAGGCCGCAGGCACGATTCTTACGCACGCGGGACCCGAGATTGGCGTTGCGTCGACCAAGGCTTTCACTTCGCAGCTCACGGCGCTATTGCTTTTGGCGATCCATCTCGGCGAATTGCGCGGCAAGCTCTCGCCGGAAGGCGCGAAAGCGCTGCTCCAGGAATTCACGAAGATTCCGCACAAGATCGAGACCGCGCTGCAGCCGGATGCCGCCGGCTTCTACGAAAATCTGGCGCGGCTTTTTTTCCGCTACACCGATTTTCTGTATCTCGGGCGCGGCATTCACTATCCCATTGCGCTCGAAGGCGCGCTGAAGCTCAAGGAAATTTCCTACATTCATGCGGAAGGCTATCCGGCGGGGGAAATGAAGCATGGCCCGAACGCGCTGATCGACGAGAATCTGCCGGTGGTGGTGCTGGCGACGCGCGACGACAGCGATCCGGATTCCGTGACGCGGTATGAAAAAAGCGTGTCGAATATCAAGGAAGTGAAGGCGCGCGATGGCATCGTGATTGCCATCGTCACGGCCGGCGATCGCCTGGCGCGCGAAGCGTCCGACCACATCATCGAGCTTCCGCCCGCGCCTGAACTTTTGGCGCCGCTGCTGGAAATCATCCCGCTGCAACTGCTGGCTTATCACATTGCGGTGCGCCTGGGCTGCGATGTCGACCAGCCGCGCAACCTGGCCAAGTCCGTCACCGTCGAGTAGCGCGCGCGGAAGAAGCGTTGCCATGGGTTTACGTCGAAGGTCCGCCTCAGAAGGCGTGCCCTACAACGGCCGGTCTTGACAATTATGCAGTGCGCTTCTGCTAAAATCGAAGCATGCGGTCGCTACCGTTCGTCCCGCGCCGATTGGCGCTTACGATTTTCGTTTTGTCGCTTTCGTTCGCAGTGTACGCGCACAAGGTTTCAGGCCAGACTTCTACTCTTCGGCAAATCCGTGCTACGGGCAACAAACGCTTCAGCGAAGAGCAGGTTGCCGCGCTCACCGGACTGCAGTCCGGTACCGCGGTAGGACGCGAAGATTTGCAAGCCGCGGCGGACCGCCTGGTGGGTAGCGGGCTGTTTGCAAACGTAAAATATGCCTTCCAGACGCGCACGGATGGGCTGGTGGTGACCTTCTCGCTGGAAGAGGCGCCACGCCTGCCGGTTTTCTTCGATAATTTTCCGTGGTACGCCGACAGCGAATTGAATGACGCGATTCGCGCAAAGCTCGCGTTTTATGACGGGACGCTGCCGGCGGCGGGCACGGCGGTTGACGAAGCGGCTGGCGCGCTGAATGCGTTGCTCGCGGCGCGCGGGATTGCGTCCACGCTGGAGCATGAAGTGCTCGCGAATCCCATCGGCGACGGCGACGTGCAGGAATTTCACTTGCAAGGAGCGGGGCTGCAGATTGCGAGCATCGAGTTCGGCGATCCGGCGCTGAGCGCTTCCAAGGCGATTCGTGTGCATCTATCCGAAATTACCGGCACGGAGTATTCGCGCACCAAGATTGATTTGTTTTTGACCGAGCAAGTGCGGCCCGTGTATTTGCAGCAGGGGAAGCTGCATGTACAACTGGGTCCACCGGAAGTGCGGCTGACGGGGAATCCGAATCAGAAACTGCCGCAGCAGATCCCGGTCTTTGTGCCGATCGTGGCGGGGCCGGTGTATCGCTGGAAAGAAATTCGCTGGAACGGAAACTCGGCGCTTTCCGACCTGACGTTGACAGGATTGATGGGCTTGCGGCCGGGAGAAATTGCGGATGGCATGGCGATTGAGGGCGGATGGGACCGCGTGCGCGAAGAATATGGCCACCGCGGGAGGTTGGACGCAAAACTAGACGCGGTGGCGAAGTATGACGAAAACGCGCACACGGTTTCGTATGACGTCCATGTTCAAGAGGGCCAGGCGTATCGGTTCGGAACGATGGTGGTCACGGGACTTTCGGTGACTGCGGAGAGGCGCTTACATGAATCGTGGCTGATTGCGCCGGGCGGCGTGCTGGACAAAGCGCAATTCGAGGATTTGCTGACGAAACTGGAGACGCACAAAGAGAAAGTGTTTGGGGATTTGCCGGTGCACTACGAAACGGTGGGACACTGGTTGCAAGCGGATGCGGCGAAGGGCACGGTGGATATTTTGCTGGATTTCAAGTGAGTTGATGTTAGGTAGCGGTTTTGGGAAGGCGCCCGCAAAAAAGATGCTCGGCCGCTCCAACGGCTGGGGCGTCAGGCGAGAAAGATTGCTTGGGATGTTTGTTGGTCGGCTGGAAGAAAAGCGGCAGCAAGGCTGCCGCACTCCAAAGGAAATGCGTATACTGGCGGCGATGAGTTCTTTGATTCACATTCAGGCGCAGGATGAGTCGCAGGTTTCTGCCGGCGAGAAGGAAACGCTGCTGCTGACGGCGCTGGGCGAATTGCCTTCGGTGATCGTGGCGCTTTCGGGCGGGGCGGATTCGGCGTATCTGGCGTGGGCGGCGCATCAAGCATTGGGAGCGCGTGCGATTTCGGTGACGGCGCTTTCGCCGAGTTTTTCCAAGCACGACCGGGCGATGGTGGAGGAATTCGTGCGCAGCAGCGGCGTGGGCCATGAATTCCTGGAGACGCACGAGATGGAGAATCCGGCGTATCGCGCCAATGCGGCGGACCGCTGCTATTTCTGCAAGGACGAATTGTTTGCAGTGCTCGATGAGTTGGCATGCACGCGCGGCATTGCCGCCGTGGCGTACGGCCTAAACGCAGATGATTCGCTGGATTTTCGGCCGGGGCATCGCGCGGCTTCGGAGCATCAGGTGCTGGCGCCGCTGCTGGACGCAGAGCTGCGCAAAGCGGAGATTCGGGAGCTTTCGCGGCGCGCGGGGCTGCCGACGTGGGATAGACCAGCGTCAGCGTGCCTGGCTTCGCGAATTCCGTATGGAACCGAGGTGACGCCGGCGCGGTTGTCACTGGTCGAGCAAGGCGAGGCGGCGCTGCGCGATTTGGGCTTTCGGCAATTTCGCGTGCGGCTGCATGACCAACTGGCTCGCGTGGAGATTGCGCCGGAGGAGATGCCTCGCGCATTGCAGCCGGAAATGGCTGCGGCGATCGCGGTGCGGCTGAAAGAGGCGGGATTTGCATATGTGACGTTGGATTTGCAGGGGTACCGGCAGGGCTCGTTGAATGAGGGGCTGAGGCCGTAGCGGTCGCAACGCGCGGGCTGAACAGTGCGCCGTGGCACGGATGGCTTTGCCAGGCCAAAGCCTGGCACTACGGGCGGCGTTGCACGGAACATAATTCTCTTCTTTTGCGTTACTTCTTATGAGTGGGCGAGAGTAGGATCGAGGGCAAGAGTGACCCATCGATCGGCGCCGGAGGACGAATGAATCGGCAACGCATTTTTCTGGCAATGGCTTGCGCGCTGGCGATGGTGGGCGTGGCAGGCTGCGAAGTGGGAGTTGCGGCGACCGGCAGCTTTGACCGGACGCTGAACGTTTCCGGCCCGGTGCGCATCGAGCTTTCGAATACCGCTGGAGACGTGCAAATCGTGGGCAGCGCGGACGGCAAAGTGCACGTACATGCGGAAGTGCGCGCGTCAGGTTTCGGATTTGGCAGCCCGCAGAAGCGCATCGATCAAATTGTCAGCAACCCGCCGGTGGAACAGCGCGGCACAACCATTCGTATCGGCAAGGATTGGAGCGGCATGCGCAATGTCTCCATTTGGTATCAGATAGAAGTTCCGCACAACACGGAGATTAGCTCGAATCTCGTGTCCGGATCGCAATCGGTCCGCCAGGTGCAGGGACCGATCAAGACGACCGCGGTTTCCGGTGCGCTGCGCGCGGATCATATCGATCGCGAAGTGCGGCTGCGCTCGGTGAGCGGGTCGGTGGACGCGTTTGATGTGGGCGACGATGTGCACGCGTCGAGCGTTTCTGGAAGCGTGGACGTGCGCAATTCGAAAGGCGACGTGCACGCCAACGCCACCTCCGGCGCGATTCGCGTGACCGGGCCGGGCGCGCGCGTGGAGGCCGACACCGCGAGCGGCAGCGTGGAAATTTCGGGCGCAAATAACGATGTGAAAGCACACGCGGTTTCCGGGCGCGTTTCCGTGAACGGAAATCCGGGTGCGAACAGCTATTGGGAACTGAAGACGATTTCCGGAAGCGTAGAGCTGGGTGTGCCCCTCAACGCCAATTTTCAGCTGACGGCAGAGAACACCTCCGGGCAAATTCGCACGAATATTCCTATCGTGATTGAAGAACAAAGCAAGCACTCGCTGCGCGCGCGAGCCGGCAATGGCGGGAACCGCGTGGAGATTCACACGGTGTCGGGACAAATCGAGGTCGGTCCGTCTGGCGCTTCGCCGCGTTAAGCGGCCCAGAGTTGTCGCTGAAGCCCGATTCCCGGGCCGCCGGATTTCAACACCAACACAAACTGCTTTAGTATGGAGCGCATGCCACTGCTTACCCGCTTCCGTATTGTGCTGCTCGTTAGCCTCGGCGTGTTGCCGTTTAACGCTTCCGTGCACGCGCAAACGGATGAACGCCCTCCTTCCGCGGCTGCGGGAGCGCAAGCAGCGGGTTCGCCGAAGAGCGGATCGAGACAACCGGCGCCAGAGGAAGAGTTGCAGCGGGCCATCGGCGGGGCGGCGAACGACCGTGCGGCGCTGGTACGCAATCTCGAAGCGTTTCTGAAGAAATATCCGGACTCGGCGCAGCGGCCGCAAATTTACCGGGCGCTGGTGGAGGCCAGCTTGCAACTGCGCGACACCACGCGGGCCGCGGACTACGCCGAGCGCATTGTGGCGCTCACGCCGGAAGATATGTCCATGACGCTGCTAACGATCGAATTGCTGGAACGCCATGGCGACGAGGCGGCGTTGCGGCGAGCGGTGAATTATGCCACGCGCGTGCTGGAATACGTGCAGCGCAGCTCGATGGACGAGAAATCGCCTCGTGTTTCGCCGGAAGAGTGGAGCGCGCAGAAGACGCGGGACAGGACCGCGGTGCTGGTGATGCGCGGGCGTTTGCGGATGAAGTTGAAAGACAACCGGGAGGCGCAGAGCGATCTGGAAGAAAGCTACAAGGAATTGCCAAGCGCGGCGGCAGCAGTAAAGCTGGGCGAGCTTGCCGAGCTCAACAAAAACATGACGCTGGCGATTACCGAGTATGCGCGCGCGTTTGCGCTGGCGGATGGCGCGAACAGCAATGTAAACCGGCGCGAGGTGCGGCAGAAGCTGGGGAATGTGTGGCGGCTGGCGCACGGATCGGAAGACGGGCTGGGCGATTTTCTTTTGCGGACGTTTGACGAAGTAGCGCAGGCTGCGGCTGGGAGGCCTGCGGCGAGAAATGCCGGTGTGAGCGAGCCGCGCGAATTTCAACTGCGCAAAGCTGAGGACGGGATGCCGCTGCCGCTGGCGAATTTCAAGGGGAAGATTCTAGTGGTGAATTTCTGGGCGACTTGGTGCGGGCCTTGCCATTTGGTTGGGCCGATTTTCGATCGCGTGGCGGCGCAATTTCTTGGACGTGACGACGTGGCGTTTCTGGCGGCGAACTGCGATGACGACGAGACGCTGGTGGCGCCGTATCTGGAAGCAGAGAAGACGCGGGCGATGGCGGTGTTTGCCGATGGGCTCGAGCGGGTGCTGGCCGTGAATGCGTTTCCCACGGTGGTGGTGCTGGATCGCGGCGGAAAGATTGTGTACCGCGTGGAAGGATACACCGACGAGGGTTATGAGGGGCAGTTAGCGGCAGCGGTTGGCCGCGCACTCGGCGAGAAGTGAGACGGACCGCCTTAGAAGGCGGGTCCCTACAAAAGCTCGACAAAACGCGACCCGGAGCGCGCCCTACGGAGTCATGTCGGGGTTGTAATTGTCGACGAATTCGATGAAGTCGCCGACTTCGGACATGTCTTTGCCGACGAAACGGATGGTGTGGGAATCGATGCGCTGCACGCTGCGGAGATAGCTGAGAATTTCGGCGGGCGTGTAGTTTTTAAACGTCAATTCCAGTGTTACAGGCGTTTTGACTACGTACGGTTTGAAGTCGCGCAGGCGCGATAGCGCGTTGCGAACGCCTGCGGCGATTTTTTCGCACGAGGCTTCGGGAGTGAGAGTTTCAGCGGAGTGGAAGCCGAGGGATTTTTTGGTTTCTACGGTTTCGAGAGTGCCGAGGCGGGAGCGGAGTTCTTCCGTGGCCGCGTCATCGCCGGAGGCGAAGATGACCGGGACGGCGAGCGAACCGGCGTAGGCAGCGTTGAATTCACCTTCGGTGACGGCATTGCCGTTGAGCGCGACGCGAGCCAGGTGGGCGCTGGAGAACGTGTGCGCGCGGACGCCGCGCAGATTCGTGGTCGAGGCGTGGTAGCCGATGAACAGGGCGGCGTCAAAGCTGGGATCGAGACCCGCCATCATGCCGCCGTGGCGCGGCCAGGCGCGGACGATGCGCACTTCTTTCGGGAACTGATCGATGAGCAGGCTTTCGCCGTTACCGTGCGAATCGCTGACGACGATTTCGGTGGCGCCGGCTTCTTTGGCGGCGTTGATGGCGGCGAGCGTCTCGTTGGTCATGAAGCGGCGGAAGCGCTCGTACTCGAATCCGGTGGGGCCGAGCTGATCGGCGGTGACCACACCGGCGATGCCTTCCATATCGACGGAGATGTAGATCTTCAGCTTCTTCGACGATTGCGGCCGGATAGCGGTTGTAGGGTCCGCCTTCTGAGGCGGATCTTCGGTCGCGCCGAGCGCGGATAGCGCGTCCGCGAAGATCGCCGCCGCGGCGGCCAGCAAAATCAGCGCAAAGGAACGCACAGGAAAGCGCGTTGCGTAGGTTCGATTCATCTCTCCCCCAGACAAAGGAATCAACGTCAGCAAAATGAACGCGAGTCTATCAGGTTCGCGCGGCGGCGGCGGACGGAAAGGCTTCGGCGACTTCGCTGGCGGCCACGATGGTGTTGACGTGAATGCGCACGGTGTCTTCGACGCGGCGAGCGTAACCGCCGGCGAGAACGGTTACGACGGGAATGCCGCGCTGGCGGGCGGATTCAAAGACGCGGCGGTCGCGTTGCTTCAAGCCTTCTTTGGTCAGCATGAGGCCGCCGAGCTGATCTTCGCAGAACGGATCGGCGCCGCCGACGTAGAAGAGCGCATCGGGAGAAAACTCGTCAAGCGCTTGCTCGACGGCAGGGATGAGTGTGCCGAGATACTCGTCGTCGTCGACACGGTCGGCCATGTGCAGATCGAGCGTCGAGGGTGGCTTGTGGGCGGGGTAGTTGTTTTCCTGATGGATGGAGAGCGTGAAGACTGTTGGATCGTTCGCGAAGATCGCCGCCGTGCCATTACCGTGATGCACGTCGGTATCGACTACAATGGCTTTGCGAATGGCGCCATCGGCTTGCAGGCGGCGGATGGCTACGGCGACATCGTGAATGGCGCAGAAGCCTTCGCCGTGGCCGGGATACGCGTGATGGAAGCCGCCGCCGAGATTGCAGCCGAAGCCATCGCGCGTGGCCGATTGCGCGGCGAGAATGGTGCCGCCCGCGGCGAGCCACACGGCTTCGACGAGTTCGCGGGAGTACGGAACTTCGAGTTGCATGATTTCGCTGGCGGTTAGCGTGCCGGTTTTGAGTTTGCGGACCCAGTCGGACGTGTGGACGCGGAGAATATCTTCGTCGCTGGCGGGAGCGGGGATCAGGAAATCCTCTGGGGCGGCGATACCGTCCTTGCGGAGTTGTTCGGCGATGAGGCGGAATTTCTGCGAGGGAAAAACGTGCGGGCCGAGGTTCAGGTCGTAGCGTTGGTGGTAGATCAGTTTGAAGGGCAGCATCGTTGGCGCTTCGGCCTCGGTGTTTGGGGGCGCAGCAGTGCTGCGCCCCTACTCGGTGAGTAGGGTAACGCAAAACTGGCGATTAGTTCTCGCGCTCGAGGATGAAATCGGGGAGGGTGGCGAGGGCGCGGGCGTATTCGGAGTCGCCGTGGCCGTTGAGGCAGGCTTTGGCGCGGCGGGCGTAGTCGTGGGCGAGATTGCGGGCGCGAGTGAGGGCGCCGGAATCATGGACTAGAGCAACTAGCGTTTCGGGCCGGACGGAATTGAATTCCTTTTCTTCGAGGACGCGGGCTACGAGAGCACGGGCCTCGCGATGGCCATTGTCCATGGCGTAGATCAGCGGGAGGGTGACTTTGCCTTCTTTGAGATCGCTGAGGACGGGTTTGCCGAGTGTTTCCGCTGAGGCGGTGAAATCGAGGAGATCGTCGACTAACTGGAAGGCGAGGCCGGCGTAGCGGCCGTAATCAGCCAGGGCTTCTTCCTCGGCGCCTTCGAGTCCGCCGAGGACAGCGCCAAGGCGGGCGCAGCCGCTGAAGAGGCAGGCAGTTTTGTAGGTGGCGAGACGGAGGGCATCGTCTTCGGTTACGTCGATGCTGCCGATTTTTTCCAGCTGAAGGAGTTCGCCTTCGACCATTTTTTGCGTGAGGTCGATGAGAATATCGAGGATGCGGAAGTTGCGTTCTTCGAGCGCCATCTGGAAGGAGAGCATGTAGAGCCAATCGCCGGCGAGTACGCTGCGATGATTGCCCCAGCGGGAATTGGCGGAGGGGCGGCCGCGGCGGGTGTCGGCGCTGTCGATGACATCGTCGTGGATCAAAGTGGCGCTGTGGAGAAGCTCGACTACGGCGGCCAGGCGGATCGCACCGGGACTGTGTTTGCCGGCGTAGCCGTTGCAGAGGAGAAGCAGAGCGGGGCGCAGGCGTTTGCCGCCGCCGCCGAGGAGATAGCTGGTGATTTCGGAGACGGGCTCGAAAGCGATGGCGCTTTGGCGCGCGAGCTCTTCCTCGACGAGCACGAGATCGTCGCGGACGAGATCAAAGATTTCTTTGGCGGTAAGCAGCGCGATGGCCGGCCTCCTGGCCTGGTGCAAGTGCAACTTGTTCAGACGGTTTCCGGTCTGGCAGCGGATGCTGCCGTTTGCGCGGTACGACCTGGAAAACGCCCGGTTCTACGGAAAAAGCGGCGAAAATTCTCTGCGGTGGCCGCTGCGACTTCATCCGGCGCTAAGTCTCTCACACTCGCGAGCGTGCGCGCTACTTCCGCGACGTACGCGGGTTCATTGCGCTTGCCGCGGTAGGGTTGTGGCGCGAGGTACGGAGCGTCCGTTTCAATCAGAATGTTTTCGAGCGGCAGAGCTTTTGCAACGTCGCGAAGATTCTGCGTTTTCGGATAAGTTGAATTGCCTGCAAAAGAAATCAGAAAGCCCATGTCGATGCCGCGCTTGGCGTCTTCGAGCGTGCCGGTGAAGCAGTGGAGGATGCCACCGAGGGCGGTGGGGCGCCATGCGGATTCGAGGATGTCGAGCGTGTCGGGCCAGGCGTCGCGGCAGTGAATGATGATGGGCAGCTTGGCGGCGTGCGCCAGCGCCATTTGATCGCGGAAGACCTTAGCCTGCGTGTCTCGCGGCGAATGATCGTAGAAATAGTCGAGGCCGATTTCGCCCCAGGCGATGACCTTGGGATGCTGGGCCAGCGCGGCAAGCTGATCGAGATGCTGCTGGGTGACTTCCTTCGCTTCGTGCGGATGAATGCCAACACTGGTGTAAATCCAATCATGCTGTTCGGCGTAAGGAATGGCGGCGTCGAGTTTTTCGGGGCCAGGACCCGTGCCGATAGCTAGAAGAGTGTTGACCCCCGCGGCTTGAGCACGGTCGAGCATGGCTTCGCGGTCGTCAGCGAATTGATGGGCGTCGATGTGCGCGTGCGAGTCGATTAGATCCATGTTTGGTAGCACAGGCACTCTTGCCTGTGCGGTTTCAGCCTTGGCGGTGCTTCAGCTGCACAGGCAAGAGTGCCTGTGCTACTTGAGGCGGGCGCCTACTTCTGGGTCCTCGTCGGGGAAGCCGGCTAGGACGGGGCGGCCTTCGGGGCCTACGGAGGCGGCTACGATCATGCCGTTGGACTCGACGCCGCGGAGTTTGCGGGGGGCGAGGTTGACGACGACGGCGACTTTGCGGCCGATGAGTTTTTCCGGTTCGTAGAATTGGGCGATGCCGGCGCAAATTTGGCGGATTTCGCTACCGATGTCTACCGTGAGCTTGAGGAGTTTGTCGGCGCCGACGATGCGTTCGGCGGTTTTGATTTGGCCTACGCGCATTTCGACTTTGGTGAAGTCTTCGATGCCGATTTTCTCGGCTGGCGCGGGCGCAGCTGCGGCGGCTGCGCTTCCGGCCGCTGCCGGCGCTGCGGCTGGCGTTGGCGTCGGGCTCGGTGTGCTGGCTGCTACGGGCGATGGTGCGTTTTGTGCTTCATTTTCCATGGCTTCCATTCTCTCCAGTGCTTCTGTTTTTTCGATGCGGGGGAAAAGCGGTTGAGACTTGCCGAGTGCTGTGCCGGGAGCAAGATGGCCCCAGCGCAAAGCGTCGATTGCTTGCTGGCTGACACTTCCCTGCTGCCCGAGGAGCGTCCAGACTTTGGCGGTGCTGTCCGGCAGAACCGGATGCGCGAGGATGGTGACGACGCGAATCAACTCGGCGGTGGTCCAGAGAATGGTGGCGCGGCGCTGCTGATCGGCGTCGGAGTTGCCGAGGGCCCAGGGCTGCTCGGCGGTGAGATATTTGTCGGCAGCGCCGATGACGGCCCAGATTTGTTCGAGGGCGCGGGAAAACGACAAGTTCTCGTAGCCTTCGAGGACTTCGCCGATGGATTTGTCGACCAATTGTGCGAGAGCTTCGTCCTGCGGCTGCAATTTCTCCGGTTTCGGAATCTTGCCAGCGAAATTCTTTTCGATCAGCGCGGCGGTGCGGCTGGCGAGGTTGCCGAGGCCGTTGGCCAAGTCGCTGTTGTAGCGGGTGACCAGGGCGTCGTAGCTGAAGTTGCCATCCTGGCCGAAGACGGTGTCGCGCAAGAGGTAGTAGCGCAAGGCGTCCATGCCGAGTACGTCGACGATGGGGCGCGGGCGGACTACGTTGCCCTTGGATTTGCTCATTTTGCTGCTGTCCATCAGGAGCCAGCCGTGGGCCCAGATTTGTTTCGGGATGGGCAGCATCGCGGCCATCAGGAAGGCGGGCCAGTAGACGGCATGGAAGCGGATGATTTCTTTGCCGACTAAATGCAGGTCGGCGGGCCAGTAGCCTTGCTTCTCGTATTGCGGGCCGCCAACGGCGCTGAGATAGGCGGTCAGCGCGTCGAACCAGACGTAAAAAACGTGCGGCTCTTCGCCGGGAACGGGAATGCCCCAGCGGATGGAGGTGCGAGTGATGCTGAGATCTTTGAGGCCGCCTTCGACGAAGCTGAGGACTTCGTTCTTTCTGGCCTCGGGTTGAATGAAATTGGGATTTTTTTTGTAGAAATCGAGCAGCGGCTTTTGGAACGCCGAGAGTTTGAAGAAATAGTTGGCTTCCGTGACGGTTTCGGTGGTGCGGCCGCAATCGGGGCAGGGCTCGCCGGGCTTCACGTCGACATACGCGTTGTCGTAGATGCAGTATTGCCCGGTGTAATGGCCGGGGTAGATGTAGCCATTCTCGCGGCATAGGCGGAAGAGCCATTGCACGGTGTGCGCGTGCTTGATTTCGGTGGTGCGAATGAACTCATCGCCTTGCACGCCTAGTTCATCCCAGAGCTTGCGCCACTCGGCGGCCATTTTCGCTACGAATTCGGATTCCGGGACACCGGCTTTTTTGGCGGAGCGCTCGACGTTGACGCCGTGTTCATCGGTGCCGGTGGTCATGAGCACGTCGAATCCGCGCATGCGCTTGTAGCGACGGATGGTGTCGCACACGATGGTCGAGTAGGTGTGGCCGATGTGCGGGAGGCCGTTGGTGTAGTAGATCGGCGTGGTCAGATAGTATTTGGGCTTGTCGGGCATCGGCTGTTTAAGTGTCCGGTGTTAGTTTACAGAAAGAAGCGGGAAAAGGCTCGTCGGCCAAGTGCCCCCGCACTACGGGACTTCCCAACTCACCTTTGGCCATAGGTTTTTTCTTGCAGTGGCGCAGCATGCTGCGCCAGTATGGCTCGAGGCCTTTCCGCCACCCGCACCTCTGACAGCGCTTTTTTCTTGACATTTTGTTAAGGTTATGGTAATCTGTACGCAGTATCTAGGAGTAGTAATTTTCATGGCGCCCCGGTCGGCTTGGGGCGTTTTCGCATTTTAGGCCTCTTAAGGGTTCAGGTAAGCCCTTTAGAATGAACACTTGCGGACGGACTACGCGTTTCATCGGGTTTTAGCCGAAGCTGTGGCCGCGTAACTCTTTTAGAATCAACACTTACAGACTTCACGTCTGTAACCCCCTTAGAATGAACACTTACAAAAAAGAGGGAGGGGGGCTACTGAGAGTGGTAGCGGCGAAGCGCCTCCGTGATTACTTGTTGCAGCGGGATGTTGTTGGATTCAGCCAACTTGCGGCAGTCTTCGTATTCGGGGGTAGCGTGTTGGATGTGGCCCTTGAGGCGCGAAAGCTTGATGCGGACATCGCCGTAGGGGGTGGTTACGGTTACATGTTCGCGGGGGAGGATGCGGCGTTGGGCGGTGTAGGAGCGGAGGCCGAAGGTGGTGGTTTCGGCGAAAATCAGGGACATTAAGTTGTTGGTGTCCTGCGGCTTGCAGAGGACCGTCAGGAGGGTGCCAGGGCGGTTCTTCTTCATTTGGACGGGGGTCGTGTACACATCCAGGGCGCCGGCGGCCAGGGCTTTCTCGGAGAAGTAGCCGTAGATTTGCGGGTTCATGTCGTCGAGATTGGCTTCGATGACGGAGATTTGCTCGTCGAAGCCGGGGGCGGGGTGACTCAAAGATTGATCGGCAGATTCGCCGATCAGTAAGCGGAGAACGTTGGGCTGGCCTTCGAGGTCGGCGGTGCCAGCCCCGTAGCCGATGGCGTTGACGGACATAGGGGGCTGGGGGCCGAAGTGATCGCAGAGAGTGGCTACGATGGCGGCTCCGGTTGGGGTGACTAGTTCCCTCTGCACGCCGCTCGAGTAGGTGGGCTTGCCTTGGAGGAGATTGGCGGTGGCGGGAGCGGGGACGGGGAGGACGCCGTGGGCCATCTTGGCGGTGCCGCCGCCCACGTTGAGCGGGGAGCAGGCGAATTTTTCTACGCCGAGTGTGGCGAAGCCGATGCAGGCGCCTACGATGTCGACGATGGCGTCTACGGCGCCAACTTCGTGGAAATGGATTTTTTCGATGGGGACGTCGTGGACGCGGGCTTCGGCCTCGCCGAGTTTGGTGAAGATGGCGGCGGCGCGTTGGCGGACGGGATCGGCAAGCTGCGATTTTTGCAGGATTTCTAGGATGGCGGTCAGCGAGCGATGCTTGGACTGATCTTCCGTCTGGACTTTGACATAAGTGGCGGACATGCCGTTCTTCCAGACTTTTTCGGCGGAGAGATGCCAGCCGGGGACTTGCAGAGCTTGCAGGCTGGTGCGGAGATGATCGACGGAGAGGCCGGCGTCGACCAGGGCGCCTAAGGTCATGTCGCCGCTGATGCCCGAGAAGCAGTCGAAGTAAGCAAGTTTCATGGATTGAGAAATGATCGTAGCGGCGCGGTGGAAACGTGTCAAACGTTCGAGGCCTTCGCTGCGCGGTTTAGGCGGTGAGGGAACGCGGCTATACTTGGAGGACTTTGCGAATGGTTGTGGCTCGCGGGGGCGGGGTCGGCCGTCGGAAAAGCGGCGTCGAGCCGCCGCACTGCAAAAAGGACGAACGTGTATCTGAAACTGACGAGACGATTGCGGGACGCGCTGGCGGGGCACATCCGCGAGAAGTATGGCGTGGAGTTGACTGTGGTGCTGGAGCGGCCGCCGAAGATTGAGATGGGGGAGGCGGCTTCGCCGGTTTCGTTTGAGCTGGCGAAGAGGTTGAAGAAGGCGCCGCGGATCATTGCGCAGGAGATTGCCAACGGGATTGGCAAGATTGCGGGAATTGCGCGGATTGAGGTGGCCGGGGCGGGGTATTTGAATGCGTATTTTGATCGCGGGGCGTTTTGGAACGCTGCTCAGAAAGAAGCTGAACGCAGAGGCGCAGAGGGCGTAGAGAAAAGTGAGAAGGTGATTGTCGAGCACACAAGTATTAATCCGAATAAAGCGGCGCATGTGGGGCATGTGCGGAACGCGGTGCTGGGGGACACGATGGCACGGATTTTGCGGCACAGCGGCGAGCGGGTGCAGGTGCAGAATTATATTGATAATACGGGTGTGCAGGTGGCGGACGTGGTGATTGGGCTGCTGCACATGAAGAAGCTGACGCCGGTGTGGGTGATGAACCGGGTGAAAGAGCCTAAGTTCGATTATTTTTGCTGGGATTTGTATGCGGAGGCTACGCAGTATTTTGCGGAGGACAAAGAGAGGGCGGCGAAGTTGCGCGGGGCGACGCTGAAGGCGATTGAAGAGGGGCGCGGGGAGGAAGCGGAAGTGGGCCAGGTGGTGGCGGATGCCATTGTTAGTTGCCATTTGCGGACGATGGTGCGGCTGGGGATTGTTTACGATTTGCTGGCGCGGGAGAGCGAGATTTTGCATTTGAAGTTTTGGGATGCGGCGTTTGCGATGTTGAAGGAGGCTGGGGCGATTGAGTTTGTGGAGAGCGGGAAGATGGCTGGGTGTTGGGTAATGCGTTGGAAAGAAGAAGTAAAGGAAGTAAAGGAGGCAAAGGAAGTAAAGGAGAAACCCGCTCAGATTGCGTCTTTGGGCCAGCAGGTAGGCGCCGCGGATTCTTCGTCCGTAACTTCCTCTACTTCCTTAGCCTCCAATCCCGAGGATATTTCGCAGGACAAGATTATTGTGCGGTCGAATGGGACGGTGACTTACGTTGGGAAGGATATTGCTTATCAGCTATGGAAGTTTGGGTTGCTGGGGAAGGATTTTCGGTATCGGCGATGGAGTGATGCGCCGGAGGGTGAAGAGGTTTGGGCGACCACGAGTGAGGCGGGGGAAGCGGGTGCGCCGCCTTTTGGGGAGCGGGCGGCGATCGTTTACAACGTGATTGATTCGCGGCAAGCGTATTTGCAGGAGGTGGTGGCGGAAGGTTTGCGGGGGCTGGGGCATGCGCAGGAGGCGGCGCGGTCGATTCATTTTTCGTATGACATTGTGGCGTTGACGCCGCGATGCGCGCACGAGCTTGGCTACGAATTATCGGAAGAGGAAGCGAAGAAGCCTTACGTCGAGGTTAGCGGGCGGAAGGGATTTGGCGTTAAGGCGGATGACCTGATCGACAAGCTGGAAGCGGCCGCGTTGTCTGAGATCGAAAAGCGGCATTCGACCGAAGTTGACACGATCATTCCCGCTGGTGGGTGGACCGATTTCGAGCGCAAGAGTACTTCGCACATCATTGCAGTCGGAGCGTTGCGCTTTTTTCTCTTGAAGTTTACGCGAAACACCATTATCGCATTCGATTTCGAGGACGCCTTGAGCTTTGAAGGCGAGACGGGGCCATATTGCCAGTATGCGGTTGTGCGCGCACGCGGAATTTGGCGTAGAGGCGCGGCTGCGTCGCCCGATATGACGAGCGACGCAGCTGTGCGTGAAGCAGCGGCAACGTTAAGAGTTGTCGACCCGACGGTGGCGCGTCAGTTCTTGGAGGGCGCAGAGAACAACGGGCTGTGGGAATTATTGCTGCAGGCGGGGTCGCTCGATTCCGCGATGGATGCGGTGATTGGGGCGCAGGAGCCGGCGTTTGCGGCGAAGTATGCGTTTCAATTGGCGCAGGCGTTCAACAATTTCTACCACAAGCACCATATTTTGTCGGAAGCGGATGAGCAGAAGCGGGCGTTTTTGCTGGCGTTGACGGAATTGGTGGAGAAGCAGCTCGTGCGGGCGCTGGAATTGTTAGGGATTGAGGCGCCGGAGAAGATGTAGCCGCTCGCCCGTAGGGGCGCAGCACTGCTGCGCCCCAATTACCGAGGCGTAACAAATATTCGCGATAGGACGGCGCAATGCGGTGGCGCCAGTCAACCCTGGGACTTTCTGGTTGAAAGCTTGCCGAGATGGGGCGCAGCAGTGCTGCGCCCCTAACGGGAGTTGCGATGGAATCCGACTCTGCCGACGAGAAACTGCACCCGGGACATCGATCGATTCGATTGCGTGGGCATGACTACGCAGCTGCGGGATTCTACTTTGTGACGATTTGCACGTTCGAGAAGAAATGTACACTCTCTCGGATTATAGATGCCATGCTCCAGCTGACTAAGATTGGCGAAATCGTTGGGTAGTTTTGGTGCGAGATTCCGCGGCATTTTTCCCGGGCTCGGCTGCATGGTTTTGTGGTTATGCCCAACCACTTGCATGGAATTGTTGAATTGGTTGGCGAAAGGGGACGCAGCAGTGCTGCGCCCCTACTAAAGCGGCCTCACGTCGAGGCGGGATCGTTGGGTGCGATTGTTCGATCGTTTAAGGCGGCGGTCACTAAGCGCGCGCACGCACAGATGAACTGGCCGGGCGAGCTTTGGCAGGAGAACTATTTCGAGCGGGTATTGAGAGATGGACAGGAGATTGCGGACGCGACCGCATACATTTCGGAAAATCCGAAGAGATGGGAGAGGGATCGGGAGAATCCAGACGTGCGGACGGAAAAAGGACTGAATGGCTGAGGCCTGGGTAGCTGGGGCGCAGCGGTGCTGCGCCCCTACCACGTCGCATCGAGTCCAGGCGGGTTCAGTACGACATGACGAGGTGGACTAGGGTGCGGAGGCTTACGCCTGTGGGGCCTTTGGCTAGCCAGGGTTTGGGGTCGTCGTTCCAGGCGGTGCCGGCGATGTCCAGGTGGATCCACGGGGTGTCGCCGGCGAATTCGCGGATGAACCATGCTCCGGTGATGGAGCCGCCGCCTTTGCCGCTGCCGATGTTTTGCAGGTCGGCGAAGCTGCCTTTGACGAATTCGCGGTATTCCTCGTCCATGGGCATCTGCCACATTTTCTCGCCGGCGGCTTTTGCGGAGGCGAGAAGTTTGTCGGTCCAGGATTGATCGGCGCTGCCGAAGACGCCGACGTTGATGTTGGCGAGTGCAACGACGATGGCTCCGGTGAGTGTGGCGGCGTCCACGATGTGGGTGACGCCGAGCTGTTTAGCGTAGGTGATGGCGTCGGCAAGGATTAGGCGGCCTTCGGCATCGGTGTTGAGCACCTCAATGGTTTTGCCGGACATGGCGGTCTGAATGTCGCCAGGCTTTTGCGCGCGGCCGCCGGGCATGTTTTCCGTAGCGGGTACGACGCAGATGACTTTGACGTTGGGCTTGAGCGCGGCAAGAGCGCGCATGACGCCGAGCATGGTGGCGCCGCCAGCCATGTCGTACTTCATTTTTTCCATGCCGTCAGCGGGTTTGATGGAGATGCCGCCAGTGTCAAACGTAACGGCTTTGCCGACAAGACCGATGACCGGTGAGCCGGGCTTGGTGTTTGCGGGCGTGTAAGTAACGACGATGACGCGGGGCGGCTCGATGCTGCCTTGCGCGACGCTCAGCAGTGCGCCCATTTTCAGGTCGGTGATCTTGCGGTCGTCGAGAATATCGATGGCGAGGCCGGCTTCGCGGGCCATGGCTTCGGCTTTTTCCGCGAGGATGCGCGGGGTGAGCTTGTTCGAAGGCTCGTTGACGAGGTCGCGGGCGAAGTTCTGTGCTTCGGCGATGATGCGGCCTTTGTTGAGACCTTTTTCACCAGCGGATTTTTCGGCAGCGGAAAAGCCGGCGAGGGAGACAGAGTCGACGAACTTGTCGGCCTTCTTGTCGGTCTTGTACTTGTCAGTTTCGAAATCGGCGGTGATGGCGCCTTCCACGATGGCTTGCGCGGCGTCCTCGGCGGCGGCGTTTTCGCGGACGGCGAAGGCGAAGTTGTGTACGCCGCGCGATTTTAGATAGCGAAGAGCGGCGCCGGATATTTTGCGGAGGGTGGCGGAGTTGAAGGGCTCGCGCTTACCTGCCCCGACGAGGAAGAGGCGGGCGGCTTTGAGACCGGCGGGCGCGTGGATGAGTGTGAACTCCAGGGTCTTGCCGGTAACTTCGCCGCTTTGCGCGAGCTTACGCAATAGGCCGCCGGTAGCTTGATCGATTTCCGCGATGCGGCCTTGGATCGGGTCAGTATCTTCAAAAACGTAAGTGACGAGAGCTTCGGTTTCGAGCGCTGCGAACGGCTGAGTTGCCAACGTAATCTGCATGGTGCGTTATCGCCTCCGGTTGCGATACATAGCGTCTTCCGTTTCGCGGCGAGCTTCCTTGTTGCGTTCGTCCTGGCGGCGATCCCAGTGCTTTTTGCCTTGCGCCAGAGCGATCTCAACCTTGGCGATGCCGTTGCGGAAGTAAATTTTTATAGGAATGACGGTCAAGCCCTTGGCTTCGGTACGGATAGAGAGCTTGTGGATTTCGTTTTTGTGAAGGAGAAGCTTGCGGGCCCCAAGAGGCTCGTGATTCCAAGGACCGCCGGGCATGTATTGAGCGATGTGAGCGTTCAGGAGCCAAGGACCGTCGGGCTTGAAATCGACGTAAGCTTCGCGGATGTTCGCTTTCCCTTCGCGCAAGGCCTTCACTTCGGTGCCGCGGAGGGCCAAGCCGGCTTCATGGCGTTCTAGTAGATGATAGTTGTAGGAGGCGGCGCGGTTCTGCGCGACGATAAGTTCGGCGGGCTTGTCGGACTTACTTGCAGGCTTTTTCGCAGGCTTGCCCGTTCCCTTATTCGCGGGGTGATTGGTGGGCCTGCTGGCGGATTTGTTGGGAGGCTTCGGCACAGCTTTCCATTCTATCTGTCGGGGGTTTGTAAGTACAAACCCCGGAATCGAGTCCAACGAGCCTCAAACGCCTCGGTAATTGAGGCGCAGCAGTGCTGCGCCCCTACTTGAAGCGTTTTGCTAGCGAACCCCTCGAGCCTCTTGCGTGACGGGAATGTTAAATGTTCGGCGGGGGCTGTTATCCGTTGCAAGACAGCCAACCCCAGCTTGCTTGCCCGGCCTCTAAACCGGGTGTTAGACTGCCTTCGCTCAGTCGAGGCTGCGGAGAGTGCATGCGCCGTTGGGGAAATGTCTGTCTGGTGGTTGGTCTGGGGCTGCTGGCTGCGGGCTGCCCAAAGGCCCAAACCGATTATAATCAAGGGCGTAAAGCCGAAACGCTGCAGGATCTCGACGCCGCGCTGACTTTTTACCAGAAGGCGCTGAAAGGCGATCCGCAGAACGCCAACTACCGCGCGAAACTCGACCAAGTCCGGTTTGAGGCCGGACAAGCGCACGTCAAAAAGGGCGCCAATTTGCGCAAGCAGGGCGACCTGCAAGGTGCAGCGGCGGAGTTCCAGCGAGCGCAGCAAGTGGACCCTTCGAGCCCGATCGCGGAACAGGAACTGCGCAGGACGCTGGAACAGATCGCGGACAAGGCACGCGCCGACGAAGGCGGAAGTGCAGCGGAAGCGCCTATCGACGCGTCTCAGCTGGTTTCGTTGCCACCCGAAATCAAACCGCTGTCGCACGCACCGATTAACCTGAAAATGTCGAACGACGCCAAGCTGGTGTTCGACACGATTGCCAAGCTGGCCGGGCTGACGGTGATCTATGACCCGGACTTTCCGGCGCGGCGAATTACCACGGAATTGACGAATGTAACGCTGGAACAGGCGTTGGACATTGTGTGCCTGGAGAGCAAGTCGTTCTGGAAGCCGGTAACGGAGAATATCATTTTCGTGATTCCGGATCAGCCGCAGAAACGGCGGGATTACGAAGAGCAGGTGGTGCGGACGTTCTACCTCTCGAACACGGTGCAGGCGCAGGACCTGACGGAAATCGTTACCGGGCTGCGGCAACTGCTGGACCTGAAGCGCATTCAACAGCTGAATTCGCAGAATGCGATCATCGTGCGCGACACGCCGGACAAACTGGCCATCGCCGAGAAGATGATAAAGGATATCGACAAGGCCAAGCCGGAAGTGGTGGTGCAGATTGAAGTGTTGCAGGCGCGAACGGACCGTTTGAGAGATTTGGGGATTTTGCCGGGGCAGAACATTGGGCTGGCCTTCACGCCGCCGAGCACAAGCACGGCCACGACTGGCGGTGCCACCACCACCCCTACGGCAAATTCACTGCCGCTAAATCAATTGCATCTGACCACAAAGGATTACAGCATCACGCTGCCGGGAGCGACGGCGAACGCGGTGCTGACCGACACGTACACGAAGATCATCCAGAATCCGGAGATTCGTTCGATCGACGGGCAGCCGGCGAAACTGCGCATCGGCGACAAAATTCCGATCGCCACGGGCAGCTTTCAGGCAGGCGTCGGTGTGGGCTCGGCGGGCGCGGGCGGATTCGTGAATCCGCTGGTGAACACGCAGTTTCAATACCAGGACGTCGGCGTGAACGTGGACATGACGCCGCGCGTGCATCCGAACCACGAAGTCAGCTTGAAGATTATGATCGAAGTGTCTTCGGTGACGGGCCAATCGACTATCGGCGGCATTCAGCAGCCGATCATCAGCCAGCGCAAGATCGAGCATGATATCCGGCTGAAAGAAGGCGAAGTAAACATTTTGGGCGGGTTATTCGACCGCACGGACACCAGAACGCTGAACGGCTGGCCGGGATTGGCAAAGATCCCGCTGATGCGGTATCTCTTTTCCGATGACAAGATCGATCATCAGGAAGATGAAGTGCTGATTGTGTTGATACCGCACATCGTGCGGTTGCCGGAATGGACGAAGGCGAATCTGCGGCCGTTGTATACGGGTTCGGAGACGAACGTTCAGGTGAAACACGAATCCGGGGTTCGCGCGCCGGTGCAGGCGCCGCAACAACCGGCGCAGCCAGGCCCGGCGAATGCGGCTCCGGCGAACCCGGTTCTGGCAGCGCCGACGCCGGCGACGAACGCGCCTGCGGCAACCGCGGATCAAACGGGCCAGCCAGCAAAGCTGCGATTCGAGCCGGCATCCATCGTATTGAAGGCGGGACAGACGACGACGGTGGCGGTGGCGGTCGACAACGTCACGGATTTGTACTCCATTCCTTTGCTGCTGCAATACAACCCCGCGGTGATCAGCATCGAGGAAGTACAGCACGCTGCAGGACAGAACGGACAGGGCGGCTTTCTCTCGGGCGGAACGCAGGAAATTGCGATCGTGCAGCAGGTGAACAAGGAGCATGGGCAAGCGATCATTTCGGCGACGAGGCAGCCGAATACTCCGGGCGTGAACGGAAGCGGGACGCTGCTGGGCATCAAGATCAAAGCGCTGGCGGCGGGATCTTCGAACCTGACCATCGTGCAGGTGAACGCCAAGGATTCGCAGCAGCGGCCGATACCGCTGGTGACCAGCGAGGCAACGATTCAGGTCCAGCCGTAGTCGAACTCAGAGAGAGATATGTTGGGAACAATCCGCAAAGGACTAAGGCGGCGCTCTTCGGAAGCGGGGATGACGCTTCTGGAGTTGATCATTGCCTGCGCGATCCTGCTAATTTTGTCGGGGGCGGCGCTGCCGATCGCGAAATTCAAGATTATTCACGCGAAAGAAGCGGAATTACATCGAGAACTGCGGGAGATGCGCGACGCCATCGACCGGTACAAAGACCTGGCAGACCGGAACCTGATTCGCGTGGAAGTGGGAAGTGAGGGTTATCCGCCGGATTTGGACACGCTGGTGAAAGGCGTGGCGCTTGGCGGAGGAAATGCGGATCGCAAGATCCGCTTCCTGCGGGCGATTCCCACGGACCCGTTCACTAAGAACAAAGATTGGGGACTACGGTCCGTGCAGGACGATGCGGATTCGAGCAGTTGGGGCGGGCACAATGTGTTTGACGTGTACTCGAAAGCGAATGGGACCGCTACGGACGGAAGCAGATACTCAGATTGGTAGTGAGGACATCATGAGAGGAACGAAGAGAGAGCAAGCGGGCTTTACGCTGATCGAATTGATGATCGTGATTACGATCATCCTGATTCTGCTGGGGATGGCCGCGGGGCGCTACGATCGCTCGGTGCTGAAGGCGCGGGAAACCACGCTGCATCACGATCTTAGCGTTCTGCGCCAAGCCATCGACAATTACACGCTGGACAAGGAAGCGGCACCGCAATCGATTGAGGACCTGCAGCAAGGCGGGTACCTGCGAGAGATCCCAATGGATCCAATCACGCAGTCGCGCGAATGGGACGCGAAATTCGGAGACACGGTTCTGAGCGCCGATCAAGTGACGGTGGGCATTGAGGATGTGCATTCCAAGTCGGCCAGCATTTCACCCCTGGAAGGCACCGCGTACAACACCTGGTGACGGGCCTGCCGCTTTTGACTTAGGAATTGCGCAGAGTGGCATCAGCCTGCTAAAAACGGCAGTTCGATGGTCCGGCTTGGGTGCATTTCCGCAGCGTTTTCTGGCACTTCGCAAGTGGTCCCGCCCGTATGTCGGTATCCTGAAATCCCTCCTGGAGGGTATTCGTAGCCTCGACGGCTGGCTGCAGCAACGGATATATAATACCGCCCCTAACCCAGGGAGCCATTAATGGTGGATAAACAAACCGTTGTAGCCATTACCGAAATGGACTAAAATCACGCGAGAGCGGCCCTCTCGCTGGTCCCCAAGAACGTAATCGATATTTTACGCTTCCGGCGTTCCGTCAAATCTGCGGCTACTCAGCTTTTCTGCGGTGGGACGGAACGTTGCGCGATGGTAGCCCAGGGAGACTCATGAAGCCGAAAGCGGAGGCCAAACGGTACCAGCGGGACGCTCCGAAAGAGCAAGAGGAGGCGGCGCCCAAGCACGAGAACGATACTACGATTGTAGCGATCGGAGCTTCCGCGGGTGGCATCGAAGCCCTTTCTGACCTGATGAAGTACCTCCCTACGGACACGGGCATGGCTTTTGTCCTGGTGCAACATCTGGATCCGAAACATCACAGCATCCTCACAGAACTGCTGGCCAGGAAGACGGCCATGAGCGTAGCGGAAGTGGCGGATGGCATGCACATTGCGCCTAATCACGTTTACGTCATCCCGCCAAACACCACGATGTCCGTTGCGGACCACACGCTGCATCTCGCTCCGCGGGAAGCATCGCGCGGGATGCACATGCCGGTGGATCATTTCATGCGTTCGCTCGCGGAACAAAAGGGAAATCGCGCCGTGGGCGTTATCCTGTCGGGCTCGGGTTCCGATGGAACGCTGGGCATGGCGGAAATTCAAGCCAACGGGGGCGTGACTTTTGCGCAGGACGAGGCCACGGCCAAGTATGACGGCATGCCGCGAAGCGCCGTGGCGGCAGGCTGGGTGGACCACGTGCTGCCTCCGCAGGGAATCGCGCTGGAACTTGCGCGCATCGCGCGGCATCCGTACGTGGCGCGCACGGTCTTGCCCAGCCATGCCGACGTAGTCGCAGCCCCGAGCAACGGACTGAATACCATTTTCCAGATCCTGCGAAGGAACACGGGAGTGGATTTCACGCACTACCGGCAGACTACGATTCTGCGGCGCGTGCAGCGCCGCATGGTGGTACACAAGATCGACGACACCGAGGCGTACGTCAAATACGTCCAGAGCAATCCTGCCGAAATCAAGGCGTTGTATCAGGACATGCTGATCAACGTGACCAGCTTCTTTCGCAATCCGCGTGTTTTTGAAGCGCTCAAGTCCACCATCTTCCCTGCCGCGCAGAGAAACCTGCTACGGGATCGCGGTATCCGCGTGTGGACTCCCGGGTGCGCCTCCGGAGAGGAAACGTATTCGGTGGCGATGGCGCTGCTGGAATTCCTGGGGAACAAAGGTTCGCAAATCCCGATTCAGTTTTTCGGAACGGATGTGAGCGAACCGAGCGTCGCGCGGGCGCGTAACGGCGTGTATCCCGAGAATATTCAAGGAGACGTATCGCCCGAGCGGCTGCACAGGTTTTTCACCAAGATCGAGGGCGGGTATCGCGTCAGCAAAACGATCCGGGACATGTGCATTTTCGCGCAGCACAACCTCCTCAACGATCCTCCCTTTTCGCAAATGGACCTCATCTGCTGCCGAAACCTGCTCATTTATCTTGAGCCAGTGCTGCAGAGCAGGGTCATTTCCCTGTTTCACTACGCGCTGCGGCCCAGCGGCTTCCTGGTGCTGGGAACTTCCGAAGGCCTGGGGGCAACGACAAACTTGTTTGCCGTGGCCGACCGCACGCAGAAGATTTTTTCAAAGAAAGCCGGTGGGACGCGGCAATCGGTCGCGTTTGTGCTGAATTCGCAGGCGGAGCGCACAGAATATGGGCCAGTCCGGATACCCTCGAAGCAGGCGGATGCGAACTGGAACTATGCCGAGGCGCAAAAGGAATTCGACCGCCGGCTACTGACGCAATACGCTCCGGCGACGGTGTTCGTCAACGACGACATGGAAATTATTCACACGCGTGGCAACGTGAATCGCTACCTGAAGCTGGCGTCCGGGCGGGCCAGCCTGAGCCTCTTGAAGATGGCTCGCGAGGGTCTGCTGGTCGAACTGCGCAACGCGATTGCCCGGGCCAAGAAGGAGAATGCCGTGGTCGGGAGGCGGAACCTGCCGATCAAAAATGGAAATGGAGACGGAAATGGCGAGGAGATACCGACAGGTGACACGACTCGATTGGTGAATTTTGACGTCGTTCCGGTCAGTCTGGTAGATCTGAAAGAGCAGTATTTCATGATTGTTTTTCAGGAGGCGCCGCCGGCGCCAACGCACAAGGGAGCGTCGCGACGAAGCGGGTCGGGCGGCGAAACAAAGGCCACCGCGGGACAACTGGCGAAGCTCGAACAAGAACTGGCGGTCACTAAGGAATATCTGCAATCGGTCATCGAGACGCAGGAAGCGACGAACGAAGAGCTGCAGTCCGCCAATGAGGAAATCCTTTCGAGCAACGAGGAATTGCAGAGCACCAATGAGGAAATGGAAACGGCCAAGGAAGAGCTGCAATCCGCCAACGAGGAATTGACTACGGTTAAC
>Ga0209736_1000008_pt1 | contig 88337 bp, 74 predicted proteins | sample BlaSpr_A8_Ref_M3_FD_187992 | JGI IMG/M metagenome (GOLD analysis project Ga0209736, IMG submission 187992) | Forest soil microbial communities from Thunder Bay, Ontario, Canada - Black Spruce, Ontario site 2_A8_Ref_M3 (SPAdes) (version 2) | ecosystem: Environmental > Terrestrial > Soil > Boreal...
CAATCGCACCGACGCCGAATCCCGCCTCCAGCAATCGCAGCAGATGGAAGACTTGCTCCGCAAAGGCGAATCCGTTTTCGTTTTCCCCGAAGGCACTTTTACTTCCGAAGATGGCTTGCGCCCATTCCAACTCGGCGCTTTCAAAGCCGCGGTCGCCACCGGCGCGCCGATCATTCCCGTCTCCCTCGCTGGTTCACGCAAAGTCTTGCGCGACGGCACCTACCTCCCGCGCCACAGTTCCATCGTCGTTACCCTCTCTCCACCGATCTATCCTCATCCCTCGCCCACCGCCGATTCAGACTGGCACGAAGTCATTCGCCTCCGCGACGCCACCCGCGACGCCATCGCCCGCCACACCGCTGAACCCGTCCTCTAAACACGCCACCAATCCGATGCACACCCATGGAATACCTGACGCGCTATCGTAGGGGCGCAGCACTGCTGCGCCCCATCTCGGCAACGCGTAAACCGCGCGCCGCGATCCTTTGGAGTGCGGAAGCCTTGCTCCGCTTTTCCCAAGCCTCACATTCTTCTGAAAGAAATCACACTCGCCCGATCGAAGAGAAAATCTCAGAACACTGTCATTCCGCGGGCCGCAGTTGCCCGCGGAATCTGCTTTTTTCAAACCTGGCAAATGCCTTATTTCGATTCCCGTCCGCGCCGCAAAAAATCTTTTAACCATGATTGGCATCCGCGCGTTACAAATCTACCCACAAACATTTCTCTCTCCTCTGCAACCGCTCGCCGCCACCTCGCATCTTTATTCTGTAAGAAAACACAAAGAGCATTGCGGATCGCTGCCTTCCTGCCTAAGGCACACCGCCAGCGCGGCCACGCCGGATCATGCGGGCCTGCGCGCATAACTAAATCAAGGGAGGATGTATGAAGGGTAAGGTCGTAGTGTCTTTGCTGGCATTTCTCACGCTGTTCGGGGGCCTAGCCCGCGCACAAGAGGACGCCTCCAAGGTGGATATCTTCGCCGGCTATTCTTATTTGCGTTTTAGCCCCAGCACCGCCGGCGTTGGCAGCTTCAACACCAACGGCGGCAGCGCCTCCATCGCTTATAACGCCACCCACTGGCTCAGCGGCGTCGCGGACTTCGGCGCCTACCATAACGGCAACATTCTCAATAGCGGCGTGGACGGCACGCTCTCTACTTATCTCTTCGGCCCGCGCGTCAGCTACCGTCATTACCGCCGCATCACTCCCTACGGACAAGTGCTCTTCGGCGTGGCCCACGTCAGCGCCAAATTCGGCGGCGCCAGCGGCCCCGGTGGATCAGACAACGCTTTCGCCGTGGCCCTCGGTGGCGGCGTAGACGTCGGCGTCAGCCGCCACTTCGCCATCCGCCCCGCACAGGTCGATTATCTCCTCACCCGCTTCAACGAAACCGGTAACGGCGGCCAGAACCAGAACAATCTCCGCGTCTCCACCGGAATCGTCTTCCGCTTCTAGGTAGAACCGACTTCAGTCTGTTCCACCTTCTTCAGTCTGTTCCACCTTTCACCCTGGTTGGTTGCAATGGTGCAACCTGTAGGCGCCGTCCTTTTAGGGCGGCCAGTCTTTGCTCAAGCGTTACCGTTGGTTGCAATGGTGCAGGCAGAAGGGCCGCGCAGGCAGGCGCGGACCTTTGCACCTGTCTTTGGAGTGCGGCGGCTCGACGCCGCTTTTCGTTCGGCCGACCAACTCCCATCACGCAACGACTCCCAGCTCGCGCCACCCACGTTCCGCCTAGCCACGTTGGGGCCGCGGCTCGTGAGCCTCGAAGCGCCCGGCCCGCGTCAACACCGCCCACACTGCCAACCACCGCCAAACTCCCCTAATTCAGGCATCTACCCTTGCTTCGAAACTAATCCTTGCCTCATAAGTTACTAATCTCCACGAAACACTCTCATACAACCCGCTCTTCCCCACTCCGAATCCCACCTATCATCAATGTGTACCCAAGTCTGTCGTTACGGGCGAATCGCTGCCGTTCCCAAAATGGAGCGGCTTGGGTGGGGGTCATCCTTACGGGCCGTTCTTTCCCAAGAACTCGTGCCTGGGGGAAATTTTAGGAGGCAAGTGTTATGCGCAAGTTCTTTCTCGTTGTTGCGGTTCTCGCTCTTTCCGGCGTCGCCGCCAAGGCCCAGACGCCTCGCGTCGAGCTCTTCACCGGCCTTTCCTACGGCCAGTTCAATCCCGGCGGCTTGCTGAGTGAGAGCGCAAGCGGCGTGGGACGGCATTTCTCGATGCCAGGCTTTGAAGTCACTCCACAGTTCAACTTCAGCAAGTGGTTCGGCGTCGTCGCCGACGTCAGCGCCTACGGCGGCACGTCGGATGTGGATCAGTCGGCCGAGCACGCCCGCTTCTACAACTATCTTGTGGGGCCGCAACTAACCGCGCGCAACATCGGGCCTTTCAACGTATTCGTTCGTGGCCTGGTGGGAACCTCCCACTCGCACATCACCTTCACGGGTGGCGGTTCGTTTAACGATGCGAACAAACAAACCCGCCTAGCCTACGGCTTCGGGGGTGGAATCGATCTGAACGCCTCCAAGCACATCGCTCTGCGCCTCATTCAGATCGATTTAATTAGAAATGCCTTCACCAATTGCCCGCCGGCGGATCCAGATTTCGGCTCATGCGCTACGTCCACCAATACCACCATCACCAAGCCCGGCCGCCAAAACAACGCCCGCATCGCCGCCGGCTTCGAGTGGCGCTTCTAGCTCGCAACCCACTTACAGCCGCATCAGAAACGAAAGGGCCGCGACCCGCTGCGGCCCTTTTTCTTGCTGCACACGGCACTTCGCTGGAAGCCATCTCGTAAAGCGGCTCTTTAGGGGGTCGGGGCTTCAGCCCCGACATAAAGCGCTGCAAGGATTGGGCTTTAGCCCCTGAAGATACCCTTTGATTTCTTTCCAGCACTCATGAGATGGCCTCTAGTGCCCCAGCGTGTAAATGACCGTTATCGTCGTGTCCACTTCGACCGCACGGTTATTCAAATACGTCGGCTTATACCGCCACCGCAGCACCGCATCCTTCGCCGATTCGTAGAACAGCACGTCGCCGCTCACCACCTGCAGCGCTTGAATCGTGCCATCCGTCCCGATAATCGCGTGCAATTCCACGCGCCCCTCTCGCCGCGTCTGCCTAGCCAGCGTCGGATACACCGGCTCGATCCGCCGCGTCAGCATCGCCGGATCCAGATGCGTCACCACGATACGCTTCGGAGTCTTTGGCGTGGTATCAACCACCGGCGCGATGGGACCGCGATTGTTGGTGCCGATATCGATGCAACCGGCGATGCACGGGGGACCTGCCGGACCTTCCGGACCTCCAGGCCCGAACGGATCTTCTGGCCGATCCGCTGTGCCGCTGAACGACCGCGCCGGAGCATTCGGCGGCGCGTAGTGCAACCAAAAGTCCCGGATCTGCGCCGTCTGAATGGGTTGAGACACGGTTCGCTGAACTTGCCCTACCGAATGATAATACGGAGGAAGCGGCATCACCGTGGCAAACGCAATGCGCTCCGGCCGCCCGAATAGTGGAATCAGTATGATCGCAGCCAGAACGAAAGCCTGCAGCGAAATAGAAATCGCTAGGGCGCGCCTTTTCACCCGCCGCTCGCGCTTCTGCTGCTCCGCATCGCCTCCAACAAAGCATCCGCCCAACGCCCCAAACTCTTCCCGCCCTTTTTCTTCTTCCACGGACATCACACACCTCCTCAAAAGTTCTGCGAGGTCCATCAGATTTTTGCGGCGCAGACTTCCTGGGGTTGCTCAAAAACTCAGGAAGCCCGCGCCGCGCTCGCAGGGATGTGAGGGTGCGCGCGTCCTCCCTCCGTTGGACACCGCCAACCCCCACAAGTTCCCCGCCCTGTAGCCTCACCCCTTCAGGGGTGAGGCGTGTGATCCCGTTCCCGGCCCGCGACTCGCCACTGGGTTTTGCAATCCCGAGTCAGACGACAACCGTTCGACCAAATCTCACTTTTCTCTTGACAAAACCGGCAACTTGTGCTACTATTTGCGATGGGTAATCTAGCGCTTCCTGCCCGCACTAACTCTCTTTCACTCTTTACCAAAAAGCGCATTTCTTAAATGTCCTGTTTCCCATAGTTTGCGCACTCTGCTGCATTCTCTTGCAAAAGAGCGCAAGCTATCTCTCGGCAAATCAATCACTTGCGCACTCTTTGCAAAAACACCGGGGGTGTACCCCCCTGGCGCGTATACCGGTTCAATCGCTTTCACACTCTTCAGCGCTCTTTGCACCCCCAGATCGCAAGCTAACTCTCAGCGAATCAATCGCTTGCATACTCTTTTGCTGAAACACCGGGATACCCCCACTGAGCGACCACCCCTCCGGGGCTTTTCCCGGAATCACTGTATCTACCGCGCTTCTCCCCGCATCAGATGCCTTGGGGACGTGGATCTTAGGAGGCAGTAGCCATGGATAGGCGCATTTTGGAAGTTGTCGGCGTGCGCCGCACCGGCTGGGCCGCTCTGGACCGCGATCCGCAGGAAGACAAGGTGGAATTCCTCTGTCCCCACTGCGGCGCGCGCGATCAGAAGAACGCCCGCCGCGAACGCACGCTCTATCGTTTCACCGACGGTTTCTTACAGGACCTGCAGGGCGAAGTCACGCAGTGCCACGCTTGCAAACAATCGTTGCGCGTCGTGCCCGTAGTCCTGCTGCACGATCAGGACGAAACGCGCCGCTTCGAGGCCGTCTTCTCCGAGGAACTCGCCGGGGCCGCGCACTAATCTCTTCGTCAAAAATAAAAGCGGGGCGCGATCGTGCGCCCCGCTTTTATTTTGGCCGGCGATTTCCGCTCGATCCTTGTCTTGATGCGTCGCTGCGAGAAAGCGCTTCAGTACGTCTGCAAAAAGGGATCCACTTCCATGTGGTACTTCTCCAGCGTCGCGCGTACCACTTCAAACGCTTCATCCACCGTATCCGCAAACTGCAGCAGCTTGTACTCGTCCGGGTTGATCATTCCCCAACGCTCCATGGCCCGCAAATTCAGCACTTCGTTCCAATACTTTCGCCCGTAGATCAGGATCAAATTCTGCTTCGGCAGCTTTCCGGTCTGCAGCAGCGTCATCATTTCCCAGAGCTCGTCCATGGTCCCGAAGCCGCCGGGGAAAACAATCAGGGCCTTGGCAATCTGCGCAAACCACAATTTGCGCATGAAAAAATAATGGAAATTCAGGCTCAGCTCCGGGCTGATGTACGGATTCGAGTATTGCTCGTGCGGCAGTTCAATCGAAAGCCCGATCGACTTCCCGCCCGCCTCGTACGCGCCGCGGTTCGCCGCCTCCATGATTCCCGGCCCGCCGCCCGAGCACACCACAAACCGCCGCGGCCGCGGACCCAGCGAACTCGCCCACGATGTAATCTTGTGTGACAGTTGGCGCGCCTCTTCGTAGTACCGCGACATCTCCAGCGCGCTCTTCGCCTGCCGCAGCGCCACGCGGTGCTGCGCACGCTTCTCTTTCGATAAACGCGCCGTCTTCACGTTCTTCAGCCGCGTCACCTTCGTCTGCATCACGTCCCGTGGACCGATTCGTGCCGATCCAAACATCACAATGGTGTCGGCAATGCCTTCTTTCTTCAGTTGCACCAGCGGATGGAGGTATTCCGCCAGAATGCGCAGCGGCCGCGCCGCGGTGCTTTGCAGGAAGTCCATATCTTCGTGAGGCGCCTTGGGCGCGTGCTGTTGCTTTAACTTTTTCCCGTCGGGCATGGCCTGGTCTCCAGAGAGGACGAACCTTTAATTGTTAGGAATATGATTGTAGGAATCGCCGCCCCGCCCGGCAACGCCTTCCGCGCACTGTGCGTCGAATCAAGTACACTCGTCGAGGAGGTCTTCGTGAACCCAGGCAGGCTCTACCCTCTAATTCTCCTCTTTATAGCGTTTATAACGGCCTTCTGCGCGCCCAGTTGGGCTCAATCGCCCGCCGGCCCCGTTGCGCCTGCGCCCGGCGTCGCCCCACAGGCTCCGCCTCCACAGGCCACCGTCAAAGTCCGCGTCGCGCTCGTCAATACTCCCGCCACCGTGCGCAACTCCAAGGGCGAGATGATTCACGACCTCGAAGCCCGCGACTTCACTGTCTCGGACAACGGCGTCCCGCAGCGCATCGTGCACTTCGATCTCGGCGGCGATCCGCTCTCCTTTGTGGTCCTGGTCGAAAACAGTTCCCAGGTTGAACCTATGCTACCGGAGATTCGCAAGTCCGGCATTCTCATCTCGCAAACGGTCATGGGTCCCACCGCCGAGGCCGCCATCGTCGCCTTCAATGACGACACCGAAAAGCTTCAGGACTTCACCACCAGCGGCGACCTCATCGAAAAAGCCTTCGCCACTCTCAAAACCGGCGTCTCCGGCAACAAGCTTTATGATTCCATGGCGCGCGCCGTCGAAATGCTCTCGGGGCGTCCCGAGCCTACGCCCGATTCTCCCGGCCGCCGTCGCATCCTGCTGATCATCGCCGAAGCCAAAGATCAAGGCAGCGACGCCAAACTCGGCGAAGTCCTCCGCCAGGCGCAGCTCGCCAACGTCACCATTTACAGTGTCGGTCTCTCCACCACGCGCGCCGAATTGCAAGCCAAGCCCAAAGACACGCGCGTCCACGTCACGCCTCCCGGCACCTTCGGCAGGCCCGGCCCTCCGGGCACGATACAAACTCCGGACACGGATTCCGCCCTCTACGGCGAAGGCAATCTTATGAATGCCGTCGTCTGGGCCGTCACTCATGTCAAGGATGCACTGAAGGACAATCCGCTGGAAATTGCCACCGCGGGCACCGGCGGCGCACACCTTCCCACTTTCAAGGACCGCTCCATCGAAAACGCCATCGATCAAATCGGCGGCGAACTGCATTCGCAATATAGCCTCAGCTACATTCCCAACGGCGCGGAAGCCTTCGGCTACCACGAAATCAAAGTCACCGTGGACAAGAAAAATCTGAACGTCCGCGCCCGCCCCGGCTACTACCTCGGGGAGAATTAGCGTCTATCCGCTAGCTTGAAGCATCGGAGCGAAGTGCCGGAAAGCACGAGAAGGCAGCGCGAGAACAAAGGACTAGAAGGAAGCAGAACGAACCGCAAAACAAAAACGGAGTGAATTGCCAGAATGAAATGACCTCTCGCGAGCGCTAAATCGCGCGCGGCAATGTCCTTCGTTAGGCGATCTGTGACCAGAACGTCGCATCGCGCGAGGCCAGCAGCGCATCCTTCCGCGCATTCCAGCGCAAAAAATGCTGCGTTCGGGTGTGCTGTGTGTGCGCTTCGCGGCTAGCCCACACTTCATGCAGCAGATACGCTGGCGGCGGGTCCGCCGAGCGGTGCAAATCGTAAGTCAGGCAGCCTTCTTCCTTCCGCGTCGGGCCCACCAGCGCCCGCAACTCCGCCTCCAGCAGCAGTTCCTGCCCCTCGCGCGGATGCAGCAACACTACCAGCGTCACCGCGCCCTTGGGTAGCTTCCCGGCTGCGCGAGCCCCCCGCGGTCGCATGCGCCGCCTTGCTGAACCACGCCGGCGTCTCGCAGGCGCCTTCTTGACCTTGCGCTTACGCATAGTGGCCGGGATTGTAACGCAAATCCGCCAGCGCGCAAGCGGCGCTGGATTCTGACCGGTCTAAAGACCCGCCATTACAGTGACTGGACCGGGCCGGTTATTTTTCGCCGCTCTTCCGCGGCATTCAAGCACGCGGCTCGGCTAGTTGGCGCAGCGTGCCGCGCCACTATAAGGAAGGCTAGGCTCCTACCGCTTTCAGGCCGAGCCTGTGCAGTGGCGGGTCTTTAGACCCGTAAGCGCCAGCTACTTCTCGGCGTCTTTCCGCCCGGCACTCAGGCTGTCGAAATTCACAATCGCGTTGAGCACCATCGCATACGTACCGCGTGTCTCACCCCGGTACACCGGATTGATCGAGAACAGCACCACGTGCCCTTTCCCCACCGGCGCGTCCACCACGGCCGCGTGCTGCGCAATTTCCGCGCCGCCCTCGGCGAGACCCGAGATCAGCAAATCCTTGGCGTCCGCGTAGCGAAAAATCACGCGCGGCCGGTTCGCCGGAGGAATCACGCGAAAGCCGTTGCGCCTCTGCTCGTCCGTCACCGGCGGCGTTTCCCAAATCTCGGACTTGGCCTCTTCCGGCGCTTCCACCGGCGTGCGCCCAACCACAAAGTCCGGATCGTCTGCCGTACCGCGTCCGGTTGGCCGCGTGTGCGTCTCTTCGCCGAGCCGCCGCCGTCCGCGCGCTCCGGCCAGGCTGCCCAGCGAAAAGATCGGTCCGTTGTCGCAATACACGGAAACTTTCTCCGAGTAGCCGTACGCAATGGGGCTCGCTTCGTCCACCATCCGCGCTCCCAGCACCGCGCCCACAATCTTCATCTTGTCCGATCGCCCCGCGCTCACGCCGTCTCCCAGCCCAATGGAAAGCGCAAACTGCGAAGTGTCCGTCGCCGTCAGCAGCAAGCCGCCGTTCTGCACAAATTTCTGCAGCTTCGCCACGCCTTCCCAGCCGAGTCCCGGCCGCATATCGTCGGTCGAATCGTTCTTGCCAACCAGGTTCGGCGTCTCCGGCGTGTTCTTCCACGGCAGCGCATTGCCCCACTCTGTCGGCAACCCGTTGATCATCATGGTCGAGCTGGCTGCGAATCCCACCGGCGGAAATACGATCACGTCGTACTTCGCATTCAAATCCTCGATCTTTGCGAGTGTCTGCGTGCTCATGTACTCGTACGGAATGCCGATGCCATCAAATGCCAGCCGCCACCAGCCTTCCGTCTGCGTGCTCAGCCAGGTGTGTACGTACGCGATGCGCGCCGCTTTCACCGCATGTGTCTTCACGCTCGGCGCACCGCCGAGCGCCACCGCATGTAGACCCAGTTCGGCCGTTGCGCGATCGAGATCGCTGCGGCTCACTCCCTTCACCAAAAATGTCCCGCGATGGAATTTCGTCCCGCTAGCTTCAAATGCTTCTTCTGCTGCTTCGATCGACGCATCGCGCAACTTGTAGCGCAGCGCCGCCAGCGCCGGCTCTGCATGGTTGTTGATCGCAAAGATTGTCCCTTCGCCCTTTACTCCGCCCGACGGCTTCACCTCGCTGACACGCTCCATGGCTACGCTCAGCACTTTCGCATCCGTCACCCGCGTCACCTGCACGCCAAACAGTTCCCCGAACGTCCATCCCGTATCGTCGTACGGGGTCTTCTGCGGATCGTCCGGGCTCCAGAACTGATAATCGAGCAGCGCATCTGCAATCCGCGAATACGGCTGGTCCATTCGAATGATGTAGCTTCCGGCCGGAAACTCTTTCGTGGTCGGCGCGGGAGTCTTGTCCTTATCCTTCTCCTGTTCTTTCCCATCCTTCTTTTTATCCGCTTTTTTCTCCTTCTTCACCGGCAACGCCACGCTGAACCCTGCTGTGGCGCGCGAAATCTCCACCTTCTGCTTCCCGAGCACCTGCAACAATTCCGCCTGCAACGTGCCGCGCGGCTCGTCCCCGGGCAAAACGTACGCCACGGGACCCTCGGTCTTCGGCTTTTCAATCGAGCGCTTGGCCTTCAAATAGAAATTCTTGAGAAACAGCCGCTTGTTCTCGTTGAAATAGTGCAGCGAGGTCAGCAATCCGGTCTGCTCGTAATTGTTGTTGTCGCGCTGCGACCAGATCGCCTTTGGCAGCGGCGGATTCTGGCGGTACCACGTCCGCGAATATTCCTGCGGATCCAGCGTGCGCTCCTCGGTATCCGCGCCGCCGTTGCCGAAGGTTTCATACAGCCGGCTGATTCCGTTGTGCATGGCCGCGATAAACATCAAATAGCCCGGCGACCAGGTATCGAAATCTCCGTGCGCAAACACGCCGGGCATTCCGAACTTGGTCATGTCCGCAACGTTGCGCGCGCCGATCATCTGCCATTCATCCGCCAGAATCGGATCGATCCAGGCGTTGTACGGCCCGTCGCCCACGGTGTTGTCATACAAATACGGCACCGATTCGTGCAAATCGTGCAGCACCTGCGCTTTCCAGCCTACATAGGTGTTCAGCACGTTTTCGGTCAGCTTCAGCGTTACGCCCATGGCGTCGCGGTTGTTGTCGTGGGCCACGTACTTGCCCCAGTAAATCAGCGGCGGGAAAAAATCCTTGGGGTGCGCCAGATGCCATTTGTAGAGGTCCACCATGCGGTCGCGCCCGTCCACTTCCACCACCGGGGTGATCAGCGTGATGACCCCGTCGCGAATCTCGCGGATGTACGGGCTTTCGTCCACTGCTAGGCGGTAGGCCATCTCCATCAGCGCCGTCGGCGCGCCGGTTTCCGGCGAATGAATCGTCCCGGTGATGTAATACACGGGCACAGCGGCTGCCACCAGCTTGTCTGCCTCCGCGTCGTCCATGTGAATGGTGCGCGGGTCGGCCAGCTTCGCGAGCCGCGCGCGGTTTTCGTCCAGCTTTTTCAGATTTTCTTCCGAAGACACCGCCACCGCGATCATCTCGCGGCCCTCTTCCGTCGTCCCAATCGAAAACACCTTTACTCGCGGGCTGGCCTTCTCCAGCAGCCGCATATATTTGTAGATATCTTCGGCGTACGGCAAAATCCCCGGCGCTCCCGCCACGTCGCCCAGCACTGCCTCCGGCGTCGGTACATTCTTCGACGCCGGCAAATACTCCACCAGCGGCGAAGTAAACGCCGGCTGCGTCGTATACTTCTTGATCTTCGCGGTGTACGCCTCATCCACCGCCTGCTTCGGGTCCCGCCCCGGCGCCGTCTCCCCATCTGCCCGCACATCGGGCGCAATCCAAAACGTTAGCAGGCATAGAGAAAGCATCAGCCGAAAAGGGCAAGTCATCGATGTCTCCAGAAAAACTTGAAAAGCGGGATTCTACCGCAGTTTAGACGCGCCAACTCCGCGTTTCGGATACTGCGAATTCCTCACTGATAGCGGCAGTACGTGGTTTGCGCGGGCGCTCTTCCCTCGCAACAGACTATTTTGCCGCCGCAAACGTCACACAAACCGGCGAAGGCACGCTGACAACCGCGCCCGTCGCAGTCAGCTTGCCGGTGGCCGCATCGATCCGGAACTCCACAATATTGTCCGAAAGCTGATTCTCGGCCACCAGGAATTGTCCGCTGGGATCAATCGCGAAGTGGCGCGGCTCTTTGCCGCCGGTCGGAACATGCGCCACCAGCGTGAGCGCGCCATTTCCGGGATGGATGGCAAACACTGCGATGCTTTCATTCCCGCGGTTCGAGACATACAGGAATTTGCCGTTCGGATGTAGCGCAATCTCCGCCACCTCATTGCGCCCTGAATAGCCCGCCGGCAGCGTGGATACCGCACCAGTCTGCTTCAGCGCGCCCTTTTTCGCATCCCAAGAAAAGGACGTGATCGTCGAATCCATCTCGCTGGCTACAAACACAAACTTTCCGTTGCGGTCGAACGCCGCGTGCCGCGGCCCCGCTCCGGCTTTGAGCCTAGCGAACGCCGGCTGGTTGGGCGCAACCGAGCCCGTGACCGCGTCAAACCGGTAGATCAGCACTTCATCCAGCCCCAGATCGGCAACCAGTAAGAAGCGGTTGTCGGGCGACGCTTCGATCCAATGAGCATGCGGCCCCTCCTGGCGTTCTTTGTTCGGTCCCAGGGTGCCGCTATCTTGGACCGCGGCGGTCGCTCTCCCCAGCTTGCCGTCGCTCAGAATCGGAAAGACGGCAATGTTGCCAGCGCTGTAATTCGCGATCAGGGCGAATTTCCCGGTGCGGTCGAAGGAGATGTAGCAAGGATCTTCGCCGAGCGCGGGGAGTTGATTCAGCAGCGTCAGGGCTTTGCTCGCGCCGTCGATCGCAAACGCGCTGACCACGCTGCTCTTCCCCGCTTCGTTCACCGCATAAAGATACTTCCCGCTGGGATGCACGGCCACAAACGAGGGATCGGGCGATTCCGCCGCCACTTGCGCCGGCGTCATCTTTCCGGTTGCCGCATCAAACCGGAACGTGTTGATGCCCTTGCTTTCCGTCTTCGTGGTGTATGTCCCGACGTACACCACATACTGCCCGGCCGCTGGCTTCTTATCCGCCGCGCTCCCCACCGGCAGCGCAAACGGCGCCGCAGCTACCACGAAAAATGCCAACACCCTCCGCATAATGTTCATGAGCAACTATATTTTCTCCTGTTGGATTTGCCTGTTCGACCTGCTTGCACGAATCACCGCACCAGCCACACCGCGACCAATCCCGTAATCACGAATCGCGCCAGCCAGCCCAGCGAATGCGACATCCCAATCAGCGGATGCATCTTTGTCCAGATCACATTGCTCAGGATCACCGGCACTGGCGCCGCGAGCCAAGCCAACGCCGCCATGCGCAGCTCTGCTCGTGGCACCGTGAGCGCCCCGGTCCACACGCACAAATAGGTAAACGCGGCGCAGCTCACCAGTCCGATGATCGACGACGCCACAATCTTGGAGGTCTCGCTCTCGCCCGTCTTCAGCCGCCAGATCTCCGGCGTCTCCAGATATTTCTTGTGAAACAGTATGCCCATGAACAGCCAGTCCGTAAACGAAGCCGCCACCCCCGATACCACCACCGCCAGCACGAACCTCATCCAGTTCATAGCCGCCCCTCCACGCCGCGCATTCTAGCCCGAAAAACCCGCCGCTGCGCGCCACACCGTTGTACCGCACGCCCGCGCGGGCGACGGGTAGCCCTGATTTCGTTACGCAATAGTCTGTGCAGAGGCAGGCACGGCCGCAAAGGAGACGCGGGAGTGCGAAAAAGTACCGAAGGAAAAGCTACTTTTTCTCTTCTTCTTGTTCTTCCTGCAGCATGGCGGCGGCGGCAATGGAATCGTCGTCGTCGAGGCGCAGCAGCCGCACGCCCTGCGTGGACCGCCCGGCTTCGCGAATTTCGTTCGAGTGCACGCGGATCACTTTTCCGTGCTCGGTGATGATCATCACGTCGGACTCTTCGGTAACCTGCAACGTGCCGACCACCGCGCCGTTGCGGTCCGTGGTCTTCATGTTGACCACGCCTTTGCCGCCGCGCGAGGTGATGCGGTATTCGGCGAGAGCGGTGCGCTTGCCGTAGCCCTTTTCGGCGACGGTAAGCATCAGCGTGGTCAGCGAATCTTTAATTTGCTCGTTTTCCAGTTCTTCGAGGTTTTGGCTGGTGGTTTTGTGTTCCTTGGCGATGATCTCGAAGTCCGGCTGCACCGCGTCCATACTCACCACGTAGTCGTCTTTGTCCAGGTCCATGCCGTTCACGCCGCCGGCGTTGCGTCCCATCGGACGCACTTCGGTCTCGCGGAACAGAATGGCCTGGCCTTCGTGGCTGGCCAGGAAAATCATTTGTTTGCCGTCGGTCAGCTTCGCGCCGATCAGTTCGTCCTTATCTTCCAGATTGATGGCGATGATCCCGCTCGGCCGGGGATTCGAGAATTCCGTCAGCGCGGATTTCTTCACCGTGCCGTTCTTCGTGGCGAAGAAGACGTACTTGCCTTCTTCTTCTAGATTCGTGGCCGCGACGATGGCGCTCAGCTTTTCATCTTCCTGGAAACGCACCAGGCTGGCCATCGCTTTGCCGCGCGTAGCCGCCGCCGCTTCCGGAATTTCGTACACCTTCAGCCAGTACACCCGCCCCTTGGTCGTAAACAGCAGAATGTAGCTATGCGCCGAAGCGATGAAGAGATGCTCGACGAAATCTTCTTCCTTGGTGCGCGCGCCGATGCGTCCTTTCCCGCCGCGGGACTGGTGCCGGTAGGTATCGGCGGAAGTCCGCTTCACGTAGCCGGCGTGGCTCACGGTGATGAGCATTTCGGTGTCGGCGATCAGATCCTCGAGCTTGATTTCGTCGACTTTGTCGACGATTTGCGTGCGCCGGTCGTCGCCGTATGCTTTGTGAACCTCGCGCAATTCCGCGGTGATCACCTGCTTCAGCTTCTTGTCGCTCGACAGGATTTCTCGCAGCTCCGCAATCAACTCGGAAATGGACTTCAATTCCTTGAGAATTTCATCGATGGAAAGCTGCGTCAGGCGATGCAACTGCAATTCGAGAATGGCGTCGATTTGCGCGTAGCTCAGGCCGAGGCCAGCGCCGCGTCCGGCTCCGGCTGCTTCGATTTCGGGTGCGCCCACCGAGCGGTACTTCCGGCCATCCAGCTTCACGCCTTCCAGTTTTTTCTGCTTGCCGTTTTCGGTAATGGTGACGTCTTGCTCGCTGAAATACTTGAACAGGTTTTCTTTTGCTTCCACGCGGCTCGCGGAACCGCGAATGATGCGAATCACGTTGTCCAGATGATCGAGCGCGATGCGATATCCGATCAGAATGTGCTCGCGCTGCTCGGCTTTCTTGAGCTCGAAAATGGTGCGGCGGCGCACGACCTCCACGCGATGCTCGATGAACAGCTTGATCATCGGGATCAAGCCGAGTTCGCGCGGCTGCCCGGCAACGATGGAAAGCAGGATCATGCCAAACGATTCCTGCATCTGCGTTTGCTTGAAGAGGTGGTTCAGGATCAGCTGCGATTCTTCGCCGCGCTTCAGCTCGATGACGATGCGCATGCCCTCGCGCGAGGATTCATCGCGCACATCGGAGATGCCTTCGATCTTCTTGTTCTGCACCAGTTCCGCAATGCGTTCGATCAGCCGCGCTTTGTTCACCTGGTAGGGAATTTCCGTGATGACGACGCTTTCGCGATCCTTGCTGACTTCTTCGATGGCGGCTTTCGCGCGCATGGTAAAGCTGCCGCGGCCGGTTCTGTAAGCGGCTTCAATGCCTTCGCGGCCGGCGATGTACGCCCCCGTCGGGAAATCGGGCCCGGGCACGATCTTCATCACTTCTTTCAGCGAAGCGTCCGGCTTTTCGATCAGCAGAATCGCGGCGTCCACGATCTCGCGCAAATTGTGCGGCGGAATGTTCGTGGCCATGCCCACGGCGATGCCGCTAGCGCCATTGACCAGCAAATTCGGAATGCGCGAAGGCAGAACCACGGGCTCTTCACGCGTCTGATCGAAGTTGGGAATGAAGTCGACGGTCTCTTTTTCCAGGTCGGCGAGAATATCTTCGGAGATCTTCGCCAGCCGCGCTTCGGTGTACCGCATGGCCGCCGGAGGATCACCGTCCACGGAACCGAAGTTTCCCTGGCCATCCACAAGCATGTAGCGCAGGTTGAAATCCTGTGCCAGGCGCACCATCGCGGGGTAAATCACCGCTTCACCGTGGGGGTGGTAGTTCCCGGAAGTGTCGCCGCAAATCTTGGCGCATTTGCGGAAGCCGCGGTTGGAGGCCAGGCCGAGATCGTTCATGGCCACGAGGATGCGCCGCTGCACCGGCTTCAGGCCGTCGCGCACATCGGGCAGAGCGCGCGCGATGATTACGCTCATCGCGTAATCGAGATACGACTTGCGCATCTCCGCTTCGATATCGATCGGAAGCAGTACTGATGTATTCGTCTCGTCCGCCATTTCCCCTCACCGCCCGTCTTGCGGGCCGAAACCGTGATCCTGAAAATCTTGCTGGGCTAGCCTACTTCCGCTACGATTCGGATATGACTTATCGCTTCTCGGTGCTCATCACCAAGGAAGACGCGTGGTACGTCGCCCGTTGCCCAGAGCTGAACGTTACCTCGCAGGGCAAAGATGTCGAAACTGCCCGCGCGAACCTTGCTGAAGCCATCGCGCTGTACCTCGAAACCTGGGGCATCCCTGAAGAGCGGCCAACCGAAGGCCCATCGTTCTGGACGACCGTCGAAGTTTCGCACTGAAATGCCCAAGTTGCCGAGCATCTCGGGCGAACGTGCCATTCGAGCCCTTAAACGCGGAGGCTTCGTCGAGTTGCGGCAAAAGGGGAGCCACGTATCCCTTGAAAAGAAGGTTGGTGAGCAAGTTTTCAAGACCGTTGTTCCCATGCATTCCGAGTTGGCAAAAGGCACCCTTTCCGACATTCTCAAGCAGTGTGGCCTCAAGCTAGAAGAATTCCTCGACCTCCTGTAATCGTCATCGCTCAGCCGCATGCTGCAGTACATATGCTTTTACGGTGTCGAAGGCGTCGGCGGCGTTGCTGAAGCGGCGCGAAGCAAATTCGGCTTCGATCCGCTGCAGGAACGCATCGCGCTCCGCTTCGTTTGCAAATTCGATCGCCACACCGCCAACATTGTCGGGCGCTGATGTAGGCGCAGCTCGAAATTCGCTTACGCTTAGCCCACGCAGCCCCGGCAATGTGGTCCAGCCCAACTGCCAAATCATTTGGCGCTCTTTGTCCGCGGCCGCAGCGCGTAGAACACCACGATGCCGATCGCGAGCACAACCAGCGCGCCGGCGCAATCAACCAGCAAAACCGCGCGCCAGCCTTCCGCCGCTGTGGCCTCGCCAAGACGCAGCGCGCCGCGCCACTGCCGCAGTTCGCTGACCAGCCGCGGCAAACGAAATCCAATCGTTCCGATCGCCGCCAGCAAAAAGCCCCATCGGATGGCGTTTCGGATGGAGCCTTGATTCGTGTCAGCCTGCTCCACAGCTCAAATATCCAGGTTCACGACTTCGAGGGCGTTCTCCTCGATGAACTTGCGGCGCGCTTCGACGTTTTCGCCCATAAGCGTGGTGAAAATATCTTCGGCAGCGACGGCGTCTTCGAGCCGCACTTGCAGGAGCGTGCGCGTGTCCGCATTCATGGTCGTGTCCCACAACTGCTCGGCGTTCATTTCACCCAAGCCTTTAAATCGCGTGATGGTGAAATCTTTCTTCGCGTCTTCGACGACGTAATTCAGCACGTCGGTGGCTTTTTCCTTGGTGACCTTGTCGCCGTTGCGCGCCACTATGAATGGCGGGTGGTTGAACTCTTCGATCTGTTTCGCCAGGCCGCGCAGGCGTTTGTATTCCGCGGTGGAGGCCACCGCCCAATTAATTTTCTGGCTGTGCGGAGGCCCAAACTGAATTTCGTACAAGCTGTGCTCTTCGTCAAAAACGATTTTGCCTTCGAGTTTCAGCTTGGACTTTTCCACTTCCTTCAATAGCTTTTCGAGCGGCTTCTTGTCTTCGAAATCCGACTTTTTTTCGAGGCCGCTTTCGGAGAGCAATTCGACCAGCACCGGTTCACGCAGACGGCGCCCCAATTTCGCCGCTGCCGCTTCGTATTCCTGCACGTTGAGCAGAAAGGAAGTAAGGCGCGCGCCTTCCAGATTCACGCCTTCTTTGGCTTTCACCACATGGTCTTCGGTGGCGCGCTTCATCAGCTCGCGCGCGAAATCCTTTTCATCGCGAATGTATTTTTCCGTTTTGCCGCGCTTCACGCGGTAGAGCGGCGGCTGCGCGATGTAAATGTGGCCGCGCTCGATGAGCTCTTTCATATGGCGGAAGAAGAAGGTGAGCAGCAGAGTGCGGATGTGCGAGCCGTCGACGTCCGCGTCGGTCATGAGAATGACTTTGTGGTAGCGGAGCTTGCCGGCGTCGAAATCGTCTTTGCCGATGCCGGTGCCGAGCGCGGTGATGATGGCGCGAATTTCCTCGTGGCCGAGCATCTTGTCGTAGCGGGCTTTTTCGACGTTGAGGATTTTGCCTTTGAGCGGCAGGATGGCCTGGGTTTTCCGGTCGCGCCCCATTTTGGCGGAGCCACCGGCGGATTCGCCCTCGACGACGAAGAGTTCGCAGCGCGCCGGATCGCGTTCCTGGCAATCGGCGAGCTTGCCCGGAAGGCCGCTTGAATCCATGGCGGATTTGCGGCGCGTCAATTCGCGGGCTTTGCGGGCGGCTTCGCGGGCCCGTGCGGCGTCAATGCACTTGCCGATGATGCGGCGGGCCACGGTGGAGTGCTTGTCGAACCATTCGCCGAGCTTTTCGTTCACGAGCTGCTCGACGTCGCCTTTGATATCGCTGTTGAGCTTGCCTTTGGTCTGCCCTTCGAATTGCGGCTGGGGCAGGCGGACGCTGACGACGGCAACGAGGCCTTCACGCACGTCATCCCCGGTAATGGTAACTTCGTCTTTCTGTTCCTTCAGCATTCCCGCATTGGAAGCAAAATTGTTGATGGTGCGGGTGAGCGCGGAACGAAAGCCGGAAAGGTGCGTGCCACCATCGACGGTGTTGATGGTATTGGCAAAGGCAAAGACATTTTCGCCGTAACTGTCGTTGTATTGCAGCGCGATTTCGATTTCAACGGTGCCCTTCTTGCCTTCCATGTAAATGGGAGAATCGTGGAGCGTGGTCTTGCCGCGATTCAGATGCTTCACGAATTCGGCGATGCCGCCGGTGAAGCGGAACTCGGCGGTTTTTTCGGTGCGCTCGTCGGTGAGCGTGATTTTCAGGCCTTTATTGAGGAAGGCGTATTCGCGCAGGCGCTGCGAGAGCGTATCGAAGCTGAAGACAATCTTTTCAAAGATCGAAGGATCGGGATGAAAGGTGATTTTTGTCCCGGTCTTGCGGGACTTGCCGGTCTGTTTCAGTTTCGTGGTGGGCTTGCCTTTTTCGTAGGACTGTTCCCAGACGGCGCCATCGCGCTGAATTTCGAGCTCGAGCTCATCGGAAAGCGCGTTGACGACGGAAACGCCGACGCCGTGCAGACCGCCGGAAACTTTGTAGGTGTCGCTATCGAATTTGCCGCCAGCGTGCAACACGGTGAGCACAACTTCGGCAGCCGGACGCTTTTCCGTGGCGTGCATGTCGACAGGGATGCCGCGGCCGTTGTCGACGACGGTGACGGAATTGTCCGCGTGGACGGTGACGTTGACTTCATCGGCAAAGCCAGCCATGGCTTCGTCGACGGAATTGTCCACCACTTCCCAGACGAGATGGTGCAAGCCGGTTTCGCCGGTGGAACCGATGTACATGGCGGGCCGCAGACGCACAGCTTCGAGGCCGCCGAGGACTTTGATGGATTTTGCGTCGTATTGATGGCCCGGGGCTTTTCCGGTTACGTTTTCTTTATCGCCCATTTAGACTCCCCAGTTATCTTCTCGGACGCGCGGGCCGCGAAGCGGGGCGCGTGGCTCTTGCAACGGCGTGCCGAACGCGAGACGGACCGCGAGAATTGCGGCTGCGGGCCGCGTGCGTTCTTCAAGCTTTTGTGAAGCGAGGAAGGCGTGTTTGCGGAATTTTGCGTACGTCGCCTTACCCTGTGATTCCGGATTTGGTGCAGCAAAATCCAGAACTCGTAGGGTTCCTGCTCCATCCCATCTCGCGCAGCGAGACGTGGCGAAGACTCATTACTCTCCAGGCTCGCAGCTCCCTCACTCCTGGCGCAGAGTGTGAAACGGAACCGATTTTGCCTGGCGGACGTGTCGATCAGAGGAAACAAAACAGCGAATCGACAACCGAAAAAGTATACCCGATCAAGGGCCTTTTCTCAAGCGCGAGATGAGGCTTGAAGTTTAGGTAAGTGGTTTATCTTCAATAACTTGAGTTTATTCAAGAAGACTCGGGGTGGAGGTTTTTCGAGAAGGCGCTGGCATCAAAAACGGGTCAGATGCGCATGGGCATGATGATGTAGCGATAGCGGTAGGATTCGTCGGCGAGGGGGCGGAGTTGGCCGGCGGATTGTTCGTCCTTGAGCTCGATGCTGACGGGGCCGTCGGCGGCTGCTGCTAGAAAATCGAGCATGTAGGTGGAGTTGAAGCCGATGGAGATGGGATCACCTTGGTAATCCTTCTCGATATTTTCTTTGGCTTCGCCGTATTCGGGGCTGGAGGCGGAAATCTCGACGCCTTCTTTGGAGACGGAGAATTTGACGGCGTGGGAGCGCTGATCGGCGAGTTGGGAGACGCGGCGGACGGCGTCGCTCAATTCGGTACGCTCGAGAACGACGCTCTTGTTGTTCTCGCGGGGCAGGACGGCTTCGTAGTTGGGGAATTGTCCGGTCAGAATTCTGGAAATGAGCAGGCGATGGCCGATCTCGAAGAAGAGATGGCTCTCATCCTTGGCGAAATCGATTTGCGCTTCGTCGCCCGCGACTCCGGCGAGCTTCTCGACTTCGTCCATGGCTTTCTTGGGGATGAGCACTTTCACTTCACCGTTGAGTCCGGCGAGCTTCTGATCGGTCTCGGCAAGGGCGAGGCGGTGGCCATCGGTGGCGACCATGGCGAGAGTATCGGGCTTGAGGATGAGCAGGCCGCCATTGAGCGTGTAGCGGGATTCTTCCATGGAGATGGCGAACTTGGTTTTGGCGATGAGGCTTCCGAGGACCGCGGCGGGAACTTTTACCAGCACGTGAGGCATAGCGGGGAGCGCCGGGAAATTTTCCTTGGCCATACCGACAAGCTTGTACTTTTTCTTGTCGCTGACGATCTCGATCCAGTGATTTTCCAGAAGTTTGAATTTAATTTCGCCCTCAGGCAGCAGGCGGACGAGCTCGAGCAGCTTTTTTGCGGGGATGGTGCCGGCGCCTTCTTTCTTGATCTTGGCTTCGCAAGACGTGCGGACGCTGAGCTCGAGGTCGGTGGCGGTGATGGTGAGGCGGTTGCCTTTGGCTTCGACCAGCAGGTTGGACAGAATGGGAATGGTGGTCTTGCGTTCGACGACGCCTTGCGTGGTGGAGAGTTCATTCAACAGCGCTGATTTTATAACGCTGAATTCCATCGCTTGATGTTCCTCGCGTGCGGTGCCTGGTGCGGTCATCGGGAGCCTCGCGTCATTTTACCGCTGGTGTACTCTACTCGCTTTCCGGCCAACTATAAAGCCCTGGATGCAATTGGGCCTGTGGAAATGCGGGTGTGAAGGGCTCTGCGGCGCCAGGCGTATAACCAAACTGCTTTTCATCAACAATCATCAGAGACAACAAAAGTTCCCAATTAGAAATAAGTCGTACACCCTTGTTGTTGTGATGATGGCTGTGAATCTGTGGAAAGGTGAAAAGCAGCCTTTGGCAGCAACACTTTTGGGATGGCCGGCGAAAGTGGCGGTTTGTGGGAAAGGCGGAAAAATAGGGTGCGGCGAGAGGACGGTGCGGTTCGGTCAGATTTGGCGCACAGGTCTTCAACACAAAATTCAGGTGATTGTCAGGGGTTGTGCACAGGGCGAAAGTGCGATGGCGGAGCCTGTTTGCGTGACGGAAAAGCGGGAGCTTGGCTCCCGCACTCCAAATCGGGCGCGCGCACGAGTGTGCTGTGAAGAATTGCTGGTGAGGACGGCTCGAGTTACTGCAGGGCATCCATCAGGCGAGTGATGGTGCGGTTCAACTCTTTGTCGGAGCGACGCATTTCTTCGATTTTGTGGATGGAGTGCAGCACGGTGGTGTGATGCTTGCCGCCGAATTGGCGACCGATTTCGGGAAGCGAGGCGGTGGTGAGCTGCTTGACGATGTACATGGCCACCTGGCGCGGGAAAGCGATGGCGCGAGTGTTGCTGCGGACTTTCAGATCCTGTTCGCGCAGATTGAAATGCTCGCTGACGCGCTTCTGGATGAGATCGATGGTGACACGCTTTTCCTGCGACGCAATGATGTTGCGGAGGACCTGCTGCGCGGTGGCCAGGGAAACCACGGCGCCGGTGAGCGAAGCGTAGGCCATTAGGCGTGTCAGCGCGCCTTCGAGCTCGCGCACATTGGATTTAATGGCGCGAGCGATGTACTCGGCGACATCATCCGGCAAATGGAAGCGGTCATTCTCCGCCTTTTTCTGCAGGATGGCGATTTTGGTTTCAAGATCGGGCGGCTGAATGTCCGCGATCAGGCCCCACTCGAAGCGCGAGCGGAGACGCTCTTCGATAGAGTTGATGTCCTTGGGCAAGCAATCAGAGGAAATGACGATTTGCCTCTGCTGTTCGTAGAGCGCATTGAAGGTGTGAAAGAACTCTTCCTGAGTGCGCTCTTTGCCGGAAATGAACTGGATGTCGTCGACGAGGAGGACGTCCACGGTGTGGAAGCGGTCGCGGAAACTGATCATGCGGTCGAAGCGCAGCGAGTTGATGACTTCGATGGTGAATTTTTCGGCGCTGACGTAACTGAGGCGCATCGCTGGATTGCGCTTCTTGATGGTGTGCCCGATAGCGTGCATCAAGTGAGTCTTGCCCATGCCCACGCCGCCATAGAGGAAGAGCGGATTGTAAGATTTCGAGGGCTGCTCGGCGACGGCGCGGGAAGCGGCGTGCGCGAATTCGTTGGACTTGCCGACGACGAAAGAATCGAAAGTGTAGCGGGTGTTGAGCTGGTGATCGCTGTTGTCGAAATCGAGTTTGGCCTGCTTGACGCCGACGGCCGCGGGAGCTGCCTGCACGGGCTCTTCTTCGGTGCAGACGTACTGCACTTTCATCTGCGGGATGCCGAGTTCGAGAAAGACGGCCTTGACGATGTCTCCGTAGGTGCGCGTGAGAACCTGGCGGAAGACGGTGCTGGGAATCTGGACGTGCAGGGTCTCAGCATCGGCCTGGTTCAGGCGCGTGGGCTGAAACCAGGTGGTGAAGGTGTTGATGCTGACGCGGGACTTGACGCGCTCGAGAAAACGGTCCCAAAGATTGGTCGAAGTGGTCATCGCAAAAGGAAAACAGACCCTACCCTATTTCCACAGATGTGCAAAAGCTGTGGAAAGGAGGCCCTTTCAGTTTTTTATCAGGCTTCGGGAAACACGCCCGCGCCGGAACGTCAATATGCCCCTGTCGCTCCGCTCGCGGTCCGTTCTAGGGTTGTTGGCCCACGTACCGCCGCTATGAGACAGCGCGGGATTGTCTCTGATTGGTAGGAGGAGGGCAAGCGAAAAGTGTGCGAAGAGATGCACGGGCGTGCACACACGATGCACAATTTTTCCACAAGCACAAAGGTGGTGCAAGCGCGCGCGTGCGGCAGAGCAAAGCCGCATTATTGCTAGTTAGAATCGCAGCAAACGCAAAGCGCGAGTGGCGCGTCAGAGCGCGAGACAAAAAAGTAAGCAAAGGCAGCTGTGGAAAAGTTTGCGAGGTAGTTGCGCGGCCAGTACTAAACGAAGAGAGGCGCGGCGCGAAATTGCGTCCAGGCTTGTTCGGGCGATGTGTGGGGAGCGCTTGGGAGCCGTGACTCGATCAGGGTTCGGGCGGTAAAAATCCCTTATTCTCAGGCTTGGGAAATTCATATAAGCCGAGGGGATCGCCGCCGATAATGAGGCGGTCGTTTTCCACAAGGATGACGGTCGCTTCGAGGCGCGCGCCTTCGGGAGTGTGCAGGAAATAGCTGGCGCGGCGGTTGCCGTCCTTGTCGAAATGCAGTAGGGAATTGTGCAGCGCGATCCAAACGTCGCCATTGGCGCGGTCGATGCCCACGGCAGTCAGGACACGCTTGAAAGCGGGAGTGCCGCCGCGGCTTTCCTGGCGCTGGATCTCGCGGCGCATGGCTTGCGCTTCAGGAAAGGCGTTGAGATTGGTGAACTGCACGTCCTGGCCGGCGTAGCCGAAGCGGTCATACTGGCGGACGGTGGGCTCGGGCAGGTATTGGAAAGCGTAGTAGAGATGGCCTTGCGGGTCGCTGGCAAGCAGACCGACGTTGAGGAAGCGATTGAGCTCGGGTTGGTCCGAGATTTGTTCGGGATCGCCGAATTCGCGGACGTCTCGGCCGTTTTTATCGTAGACGACGACAAGATGCGGCTGGTGCAGCGTTGCGACGGCGACTTCACCTTCGGGGAGCGCGGCCACGGAAACGGGATTGGGCACGGGAATGGAGCGCAGTAGGCTTCCGTCCGGAGAAAAGATGAGCACGAGGTTGGCGCCGCGGTCGGCGACGTAAATGCGGCCTTCAGAGTCGACGTCGCAATCTTCACCGTAGAGAATGTTGGCCGGGCGGGCTTTAGTGCCGGGATTGGCGGCGAGGCCTGCACCAATTTGCAGCACCGGCTTGGCGCCTTCGGCGAAAACGATGATTCCAGGCACGGGGGCTTGCAGGGTGTAGACGCGTCCATCGGGGCCGCGCTTGATGGCGCGCAATCCGGGGCCGACTTCGGGGAAGACGCGTTTCTTGGCCGTCAGTTCGCCTTCGGTCTGCGAAATGGCGCAGGCCGGAAGCAATGCAAGCAGACATACCGCTGATAGGAGTCGCAAAGCTGAAGTCACCCTCGTTTGCTGCACACTGTGATTAAGATGGACGTTCGCCGGTTGCCTGGCGTTGCGGTTCACCGTTTGATGGTGCCGATCAGTCAATGCGGAAGCGCAGGCGCTCGATGGAGCGCGCGCGCAAGCGGCCGGCGGCATTGCGCGGAGCGTCGTCGTCGGTTTCGATGAGGACGCAGTTCATTTGCACGTCGCCCTCGGCCACCTCGAAGCGAGCGGGCAGGCCGTCGAGAAATTTTTTGATGATGCCGCGGCGATCCATGCCGATGACGCCGTCGTGCGGGCCGGTCATGCCGACGTCGGTGATGTACGCGGTACCTTCCGGTAAAATGCGCTCGTCGGCGGTGGCTACGTGCGTGTGTGTGCCGACGACGACGGAGACGCGGCCATCGAGATACCAGCCCATAGCGATTTTTTCGCTCGTCGTTTCGGCGTGCATGTCGACGAGGACGAAGGCGACGTCCGGGGGGAGAGTGGCCAGGAGTTCGTCGGCTTTGCGAAAGGGGTCATCGATCGGAGTCAGAAATACGCGGCCCTGCAGATTCAGCACCGCGTAGCGCAAACCGTTCTTAGCGGTACCGACGTAGAGGCCGCTGCCGACGTTGCCTTCGGGAAAATTAGCCGGGCGGAGCAAGCGCGGCTCGTGAGGCAGGAACTCCACGATTTCCTTGCGGTCCCAACTGTGATTTCCGCCGCTGAGGACCGCGATGTCCGTTCGCAGGAGCTCCTGAGCGATTTTGGGCGTGATGCCGAAACCCGACGCGGAATTTTCCCCGTTGGCAATGACCAGATCGATGCGCTGCTGCGCGACGATGTCCGCGAGGCGCTCCTCGACGATGCGCCGCCCGGGCGATCCGACGATGTCTCCGATGAAGAGTACGCGCATAAGTAGTGTGGCGAAAAAATGGAGCGGACTGCTGGGCCGTGGGGAACTAGGCCGTGAACCTCCGAATTAGGTGGGCACCACGAGACAACCATTAGGCTTTCCTGCCCCGCTCGCGCTTCCTTGGTCAGCTTTAGGAAACGCCAGGGGGACAGGCCGTGCACACCGGCTGTCTATCCGCAGCACCCCAGAGATTCATTACGGTTCAAACGGCTTTCGCTCCCGCACCTGCTTCGAAGTACCGCTCCGCCTTTCATTTTAGCTGCGATGCGAAGCGGCGTCCAACCACGGCGGCTCGTACCTTCAAAACCGCGAGAGACTCAGGCTTTTCGTTCCTCTTGCCGATCAGCGCCGAATAGCGGCCGCGGCCGAAGTAGCTCAAGAGCAGCTCAGTCGACGAAGTCGATAACGGCCCCGTCCCGACGGTCGAGGAAGCCCGCGAACTGCCCGAAATTGGGTGCGGTGACGTTGTTGAAGACATCGTGGAAATTGTGATGATTGGTGACGTTGGTCGAGTAAAAGCCGAGGCGCACGTGATGAGCCTTGCCGCTCTTCGTGCCCAGGTAGGGAATGCGGAATTCGCGGTAGAGCTTCACATCCAGCGAGAAATAGGTGCCAAAACGCTCTCCGTTCGGAACACCGACGTAGTTCTGGAGCACATCGACCTTCGAGTAAGGCTGCCCGGTATGCACGTCGGCCAAGGGGCTGAACGTCATCTTCCAAGGCAACGCAAAAATTCCCCAGCTGACGAAGCGGTTCGGTACGTCGAACGGCGAGATACCGTAAACGTTGGGGCGGATGACCGGCTGCTCGAACGGAATAAGCACGGCGGAGAGATTGTTGAGGTCTCCGCGGGTGCGGCTCCAAATATAGGATGCGTTGACTTGGTCATGCTCGCGAAGGCTGAAGCGCACGGTGCCTTCCACTTCGCGATAGTGGGAAGAGCCGGTATTTGCCAGTCCAAGGAAAGAATTGCCGCCGGCCGGGGCTTGAAAGGGATTGACGACGAACAAATAGGTGGTGTGGCTGTCCAGGTAGCCGGCGCGCAGTTGGACATTCTTGCGCACACGATGGTCCATTTCAATGTTCCAGGTGAAATTGCGCGGCGTGGTTCCGGGCTGGAGCGGCAGAGGCGCGCCGGACAACGGGTTCACATTGCCGACGTAGACATTGGTGAAAGTGGTTGGCGGCGCCAGCAGCGCGCCCGCCGGATCGAACAGACTCACGGTGCGCGTCGGATTCGCCGCGAAATCGCCGGCGAGCAGAGGCAGCACGCTGTAAAACAAGCCCGCTCCGGCGCGAATGACGGTCCGACCGTTGTTGTCCGGCGCGAAGCTGATACCCACGCGCGGAGCAAGGGCAGCCGACCAACCGTTTGTTTCGCTCGAAAGCCGCGCTCCCAGATCGGCCGACCAGTGCTGATCGAAGATCCAATGATCGTGCACGAATTCGGCGACGGCGGTATCGGAAGCGTTTTGCGCGCCTAATCCCTGAAAATTAATCCGCCCGGTCAGCGTGCCATCCTGCGCGAGAAGTTGCACCGGGTCCGAAACACTGGTGCCGGTATAGGAGCGATGATTCACATCCACGCCGACGCTGATCTCGTGCTTGCCCAGCCAGTGTTTCGCCGGGAATTGGTAGCTCGGAATAAACTGCAACTCCTTGCCTCTGCGCGACCAGCGATTGAAATAATTTCCGCCGAATCCTTCCGGCGTAATCAGCATGTCGTCGACACCCTGGCCGTGAGCATTGCTGTCGAAGCGGGTGTACTGCGCGATGGCGCTCAGGACGGCGCCCGAACTGAATTGATATTTGTCGGCGACCGCGACGGCGCCCCCTTTTTGATCCAAATCGTTCGAGGCGGTCAGCGGAACCAGCGAGTTAGCGTCGTAATGCTGCTGGCGAAACGGGAAAGCGTTCACCGTGACGGTAAGAATCTGCTGCGGCGAAAGAATCGCTTCGAGCGTGGTGAACGAATCGAAGCCCTGGCGTTTGCTGATGTCCTCTGGATACGGCAACCCGCGCACCGTGCGCTTCTTGACTTCGTACTGAAACACTTCGGAATAGAACACCTTGTGGCCGAGGATCGGTCCGCCGAACTCGACGCCCGGGGTGGCCTCTCCGATGCCGGAGATCTGGTCATTCTTTCCCAGAATGAAGGGAATCGGGTTTCGGATATGGAAATGGAGTTGATCTTGCGGAGGCTTGGTTTCCACGGTGGTTACGCCGCCCGAAAAGCCGCCGAAGCTGGCGTTGTAAGGAGTCTTGTACACGGCGAAAGATTCCACCGCGGCCGGAGGAATCGGAATGGAAAAACTTCCCGTGACCGGGTCGGTGGTTTGCGCCGAATTCACCAGAAACAAGCTCTGATTTTCGTCCGCGCCGCGGAGGCTGAGCTTGCCATCCAGGGTGCGCACCACACCCGGCGTGATGGGCAGCACATCCTTGATCTTTTGCATAGGCGTCGGAAGCGCTTCGAGTTGGCGCTCGGTGACGTTTTCCTCGGGAGCCGAAACGCTCTCCGTGGCCATGGCCTCGTTCTGCTCGTGGACCTCCACCTTTTCCGCGACGGTTTCGAGTTCCAGCGGCAGGTCCAGCACCGCGGCTTGCCCGGGAGCGAGCGACGTCGCTTTCGTCAACGGCTTGAATCCGGCCAGTGTCACCGAAATCGCGTAAGCGCCGGGCTTGAGGCCTTTGAATTCGTACTTACCGGCCTCGTCCGTATCCACCGTTAGGGGGTTTCCGGCGGCCGGCTGTGCGGTCAATTTAACGGTCACTCCGGCGACGCCGCTAGTGGAGTTCTCTTGCTTGGTCGTAACGGTGCCGCGGACGGACGCGCCAGTGTCGCCGTTACCGCCTGCTTGTTGGGCGGACACGGCCAGGCCGGTCAACAAAGCCAAGCCAACAACAGTGCCAAGGCGCAGCCAGCCCCGTAAAATGCGGAGCGACGGAGCGCCTGCGGGATTGAGAAGCCGAATCCGGCGGCTTACAGGTAGAAATAGCCTCATGGTCTGAGCTGAGTAAGATGCGATTCCCCCCTAATATGTTAGTTGGAATCGCCCATCCCACAAGCACACAGTGCGAGCGAGTTGCGGCCCCCGCAATTGTCAACTTAAGTCTTTAGATTCAGAGTGTTACGCGCCTACAGAAAGATATTTTGCGGCGTACATCTGCCAGGCAAACCCAGCACCACCGCCGCCCGCGCCCTCAATCGACGCCAAATACGGCTGCCAGGCCTGGTTGGCAGCCGGTCCGGGTGCCGGGACGCAGAGGTCTCCTTTAGAAGTGGAAACCCACTTCCGCCGTGTACGCCCGCGGCGTAACGAAATGCGTTCCGCTGAAGGTAGACAAGAAGTTGTAGACCGCCACCTTGTTGGTCAGGTTGATGACCGTCAGCCGCAAGCTCCATTTATAACGGTCGCCATGGAAGAGGTTGTCGTCGCCCACTGCCGCGTCAAACAGATTGCGCGGTGCGACGCGTGACGGATTGTGGTCGGAGTCGTTGGTGCCGTTAGCGGCAAGATGCAGGAGCGTGGAGCCCTGCGGAGTCGTGAGCGGGCAGCTGGTGATCGGGTTGCTCGGAGTCGCGAAGGTATTTCCGCAGAAAAGCCCGATCGCCGCCTGCTGATCCCCATCGAGAGGAGTGCCCCCGTTTGCCCCGATCGCCGTTTGGAAATCCGCGACCAACGGGCTGCTGGCCACCAGCCCGCTATCGTATCTCCAACTGAAAGAGATCCACGGGAGGGTCGTCCAAGGCTGATATTGAAAATGAGTGGTCTGATTGAAAGCCTGGTCATGGTCGATGCGAAAAACTTCTCCGCCTTGCACGGTAGATCCCAATCCGCCGACCTGAGGCGGGAAGTACCGCGCCCGCACATGCGCAAGAACCGCAAAAGCCGTGAAGCCGTGATAGTTCGGGATGCTCACTCGCACGGAGGGTCCATCGATCTTGGAGCTCTTCCACGCAATGGGGAAGAAGATCGGTGTGTTGGCAAACGCGCTGAAATCATACGCATTGTGTGTGTACTTCCACAGGTAGTCGGCATCCACGACGATGTGCTTTCCAAAGGCTTGCTGAAAGCCGGCATTGAACTGATTGCGTTGGCCAGAGCGAATCGGGGATTGCAAACTCGAAGTGCCGAAGACATCGGCGATCACCGGGTTCGCCGCTCCCAAGCTGGCGAGAATCAAGTTCTCGTTGAACGGCGTCTCCAATATTCGCGAGTAAGAGACGCGGAGAACCGAGTTGGTCTTCTTTACGTTGTAGGCGAAACCCACGCGAGGCTGTGGTTGACTGTCGTGGACGATCCCGCGGTACAGGTCTTCTCGAAATCCAACATTGAAAGCCCAGTTGCCCAAGGAGATGGTGTCCTGGAGGTATAACGCCAGCTCCTTCACGTCGGCGTGACCGTGAAACGGGAACACTTTCCCCCCTTGCGTTAGATCGAAGGGCGGCAAGACCGCGCATGGGTCAGGCGATGGGTTTCCGTTCGGGCAGCCCAGCGACGAAAGGAAGTTCGGATCGGTGATTCCAAAGTTGAAATTCTCCGTCAGGAACGTATGCTGAAACACCACTCCCGCTTTAACGTTGTGAATTCCTTTCACGTAGCTGACTTCGGTCCGAAGTCCCGCGTTGGTCAGTTTACGCTGCTGGCTTAACGTCGCCGACGAGCCCGCCGGAATAAATCCGGTCCCGTCCGCAAAAGCATTTCCGCTCGGATAATAGTTAAAGGTGTCGCGGCGCACAAACCCGCCAAACGTAAACAGCGTCGTCGAGCTGATCAAGCGCGTCCAAACCGGCGCGATGTTGAACGTCTGGATCTGTGCACGCTGGTCCTGTGCCGGCAGTTGCATTCCCGTGACGGGATCAGGTATGCCAACGTTCAGGTTGTCGATCGTGTTTGGCGTCTGGAACCACGAACGCGTGTACTGAAAGTTGCTGTGAATCGCGTCTGCGCTGGTCAAATTGTAGTCGACCCGGTCAAACAGGTTTTCCTCGTTGCCCTTGTCGTGGATTGCATGCAGCTCGGGCGGGTCCAGGAACCGGCTGGTATTCAATCCGCTCGCGGCGATAAAATTGCCCCACTTCTGATTGCCTGCCGCGAATCGAAAGCCGCCGCTCACGGAACCGAAGCTGCCGTAAGAGGAATAAACCGTCCCTCTCACCGGCGTCGCGCCGAGGCCCGATTGCGTGGTCACCTTGATCACCAGGCTGGTCTTGCCGCCGTATTCAGCCGGCGGCCCTCCGGATACCGCTTCCAGCGACTGAATCGAATCCAGCGGAATCTGGTTCGAAAAGACTTTGCTTTGCTGATCCGTGATGGGCTGGCCGTCCACGTTGAACGAATTCTCGGCGTGATCCCCGAGACCGTGAAACAACCCGTTCGAGTCCGCCACTACCCCCGGCGTCGCCAGTGTCACCAGCGAACTCACCGAAGACGATTGACTCTCCAGCGGCAGCCGGTCCGTCAACGACGTGTCCACGTCCGTATGAAAGCTGGGGTCCGTCTCTACCAGATCCGCACCCTTTGCTTCCACGGTGACGCTCGTTTGTGCGGCGCCAATCTTCAGGTCGATCTGCAATTTTGTTGGCACCGTGGAACGCACCTCTACGTCCTGCGAATACGAAGCGAACCCCGCCGCCGCAACAGTCAAGTGATACGGATTGAACGGCACGTTTGCAAAATGAAAGCTTCCATCGCTCCCTGTGGTGGTCTGGCGTTGATAACCAGTCACCGGAAAGCTGATCTCAACCCTCGCGTCAGCAACCACTGCGCCGGATGGATCCTTGACCATGCCATCAACCGATCCGGAATTCCCCAACTGCGCACTGGCAGGGTCGGCCGCAAAAGACAACAACAACGCCAAAATAAAAACCACGCCGATACTCAAGCTCTTTAACATTTTTTCCATCCCTTTCGAGGCTATTCGCGCTTTCTGTGGATAGGGCCGCCGGCCTAAGCCAACGGTGGCGCCGCCGCCGCAAGCGGAATCAGCGCGCTAATTGACACTTCGGGATTGGCGAGGAACTACGCGGAAGGAGGGGCGCGCGAAGCGCGATGCAGATCAAACGATTCGCACGGAGCGGCGTGCTCGCGTTGCGAAGAATACCACCTAAGAAATTCAGGTTCCGCGAAGGGGGCTAAAGCCGCCGGAGCAAGAGCCGGCATGTGCAGCGATTGACAGACATGGCAGGCGTTGTCCGGCCCGGCCGCATGCTGGTGCAGCAGCGCCCCGCCGGCAGCAAAGTAGAGCAAGGCCGCGCAAGCCAGCAGTGCCAGAGCACGCCGCGCCGTCGTTCGTCCGAAAATAGATCTCACCGCTTGCATCCGGTTACACTTTACCTTAGCACGGTAGACGCACTGAAAGCCAAATCGGTTTCCTACGAGTATCGAGGCCGCACACCGGCAAATCCTTGACCCAACAACCATTCCGGCCTAATCTACGTCTTATCAAGCAGATGCTGCGCAAGCCACTCAGCCTCCCGTTTTTGGTATTGCTCCTCGGAGTCCTGCTCCTGGGGGCGCAGCTCCACTTTTGCATGGACATGACCGGCTCGCCGTCAGACTCGCATATCTGCCCGGTCTGCTCCGTCGTCGGCTCCGCGGTCGCCGCGCAATCTCCGACCGTCGAAATCGTTCGAGTATCCAACCGGCTGGAAATTACCACGCCGATTGTCACGACTTCTTTGGCAGTACCGCACGCCATCTCTCCGCGTGCGCCTCCCGCCCTCTAGCTGATTGCCCTTTCCCTGGCTGGTTCCCCATCCAAATCTTAGGAGATGTCCCTTTTCCCCGGTACGCGCGAGGAGTATCCACTTGAGAAGAGCATTTGCATCGGTTTTCGCTCTGCTGGCCGCAGCGGGTTTCACCCCGGCGCAGCAGAGCCCGGCCACCCCCCCAGCGCCGCCGCAGCGCCAGCAGCCGCCTGCCGCCCTTATCACCCTGGACGAGGCCATTCGGCTCGCCCTCGAACATAACCATGCCTTGCTGGCCGCCCGTACCACTATTCTCCAGAATCAAGCCCAGGAGACCACCGCCAATCTCCGGCCCAATCCCGTGCTGACCTGGGACGCGCAATTTCTTCCGATCTTCCAGCCCAATAAATTCACCGCTGACTATATCGACAACCAGGCGCAATTCGACCTCGGCCTGGGCTATGTCTTCGAGCGCGGCAGAAAACGCCAGCACCGCCTGCAAGCCGCCAAGGATGTGACTGCAGCAACGCGCTTGACCGTCGAGGACAACCAGCGGCAGTTGGTGTTCAACGTCGCGCAACAGTTCGTCGCCGTCCTTCTCGCGGAGTCCACCGTCGCGTTCACCCAGCAGGATCTAGAAAGCTTCCAGAAAACCGTGGACATCAGCGAAGCCCGCCGCAAAGCCGGCGACATGAGCGAGGGCGACCTGCTCAAGATCAAGCTGCAGATGCTGCAATTCCAGAACGATGTTTTTGCAGCGAAGCTGGCCAGGGTGCAGGCGCTGGCGAGTTTGCGGCAGTTCCTGGGCTATGAATCTGTGCCCGACAATTACGACGTCGACGGCGACCTGGGCTATGAGGCGGTGCGCGGCGGGCTCGACGATTTGAAGGCGCTGGCCTTGCGCACGCGGCCGGATTTTCGCGCCGCGCAGCAAAATGTCGTCGCCGCGCGCAGCGCGGAATCCCTCGCCGAAGCCAACGGCAAGCGCGACCTGGGCGCCAGCTTCAACTATTCCCACGTGGCCGCCACCAATACCGGAGCTTTCTTCTTCAATATCCAACTGCCCATCTTCGATCGCAACCAGGGAGAAATCGCACGCACCCGCTACGCCATCACGCAATCGCAGGAACTCGCCAGCGAGTCTTCCCAGCAGGTGCTTACCGACGTGCTCGACGCTTACCAGGCGATGCGCACCAGCGAACAGATCGTGCAGCTTTATCAGGGCGGCTACGTTGACCAAGCCAAGCAGTCCCGCGACATCAGCGAATACGCGTACAAGCACGGCGCCGCGAGCCTGCTCGATTTTCTGGACTCCGAGCGCACCTACCGCGCCAATCAGCTTGCGTACCGCCAGGCGCTCGCCACTTACATGAATACGCTCGAACAGATGCGCCAAGCCGTGGGAACGAGGATTCTGCCGTGACAAACTTTTCTATAAAGCCTGCGCATTTTTCCGCGGCATTGATCGCAACCCTCACTGCGCTCATCGCCGGAGTGGCGCTCGCCGGCTGCGGCTCCGGTCCTTCCGAATCCAAGATGACTTCCTATTCCGCCACCGAGACCAAGGCGGACACCGCTTCCCTCTTCACCGTTCCGCAGGACCAGATGGCGCATATCCAGGTCGTGCCCGTGGAAAAAGCCCGGCTCCCGCGCCTGCTCCGCCTCACCGGCAGTGCCGCCTACAACGCCTTCAAAACCACGCCGGTCTTCAGCCCCATCGGCGGCCCGGTGCGCGAGATTCTCGTCGCGCCCGGCGAAACGGTCCACGCCGGACAGCCCCTCCTCACCGTGAACAGCCCGGACTATTCCGTCGCGCGCTCCGCCTACGGCAAAGCGCGCGAGGCATTTTTCCTTGCTGACAAGATCTACAATCGCGCGCAGGACCTCTACTCTCACGGCGCCATCGCCGAGTCCGACCTTCAGCAAGCCGAGTCCGCCCGCGCCCTGGCGCAAGCCGACATGCAATCCACCGAAGACGCTTTACGCGCGCTCGGCCTGAAAGATCCGGAAGCGCTGATCAAGAATCCCCAGAAGCTGACTTCACAAATTCCCGTCATCGCTCCCGTCGGCGGCGAAGTGGTCGAGCGCCTCGTCGGTCCCGGCCAATTGCTCATGCCCGGCGCAACCCAGATTTTTACCATCTCGGACATGAGTACCGTCTGGGTTCTCGTCAACGTCTACCAGAGCGACCTCGCTTATGTGCATCCGGGCGATTCCGTCGAGATCACCACCGATTCCTATCCCGAGGTTTTCCACGGGAAAATTTCTTACATTGCTCCCGCGCTCGATCCCACAACGCGCACCCTGCAGGCGCGCATCGTCACTAATAACCCCGGCAAGAAACTCAAGAAAGATATGTACGTCACCGCCGCAGTGCAGGCCGGCGCGATTCGCGATGCGCTCACCGTTCCCGATGCTGCCATCCTCCGCGACACCGAGAACCAGCCATTTGTTTACGTGCAGTCCGGGTCCAACCAATTCGCACGCCGGCTCGTCAAGGTCGCGGACAGTCAAGGCGGCCGCACGCAAATCACCGATGGCCTCAAGGAAGGCGAGCGCGTCGTCGGCGACGGCGGCCTGTTCCTGCAATTCAAGAATTCTTTGCAGCACTAACGGGAGACGCGGCCGAAAAATCACCATGATCCATCGCATCGTCCAATTCGCTCTCCAGCAGCGCTTCCTCGTGCTCATGGTGACTGTGCTCATCATCATTGCCGGCGCCGTTTCCTTTCAGCGCATGCCCGTGGACGCTTATCCCGATCTTTCTCCGCCGATGGTCGAGCTCATTACCCAGTGGCCGGGCCACGCCGCTGAAGAAGTCGAGCGCCTTACCACCCTCCCGCTCGAGTTGGCCATGAACGGCACGCCGAATCTTCACGTGATGCGCTCCATCTCTCTCTATGGGCTTTCCGATCTGCGCCTCACCTTCGATGAAAGTGTCGATCCGTACTTCGCGCGCCAGCTCGTCTTCCAGCGCATCAGCGACGCCACCCTTCCCACCGGCGTCGTGCCCAGCATGGCGCCGCTTTTCAGTCCCAGCGGCCTCGTGTATCGCTACGTCCTCGAAAGCCCCGATCGTTCTCCGCAGGAATTGAAGACCTACAACAATTGGATCATTGCTCGCGCGTATCGCAGCGTCCCGGGCGTCGCGGACGATTCCGGCCTCGGCGGCCCCACCATGGAGTATCAGGTCCTGCTCGACCCCGCGCGCCTCTACAGCTATCACCTTCCCGTTGTGCAGGTGCTCACCGCTCTCACCGCCAACAATGCCAACACCGGCGGCGGCTTCTATTCGCAGGGCGGCCAGTTTTATTACGTCCGCGGCCTCGGCCTTCTCAAAACCACCGAAGACATCGGCGAAGTCGTCGTCGGCAGCAACAATGGCGTTCCCATCCGCATCAAGGACGTCGGCCACGTCGAAATCGGCCACGCGCCCCGCCTCGGCATTTTCGGTTTTCAGACCAGCGCCAAGAAAGACGATGACGCCGTCGAAGGCATCATCCTCATGCGCCGCGGCGAACAGCCGCAAACCGTTCTGCAAGCCGTTGAGAAGAAAACCGCAGACCTCAATCGCAACATTCTTCCCCCGGACGTGAAAATCCGCCCGTTCTACGACCGCAGCGACCTGGTCCGCGTGACCACCGATACCGTCGAATGGAACCTCATTCGCGGCATGGTCCTCGTCCTCATCGTGCTCATCTTTTTCCTCGTCAGCGTCCGCGCCGCCGTCATCACCGCTCTTACCGTCCCTCTCGCCCTGCTCTTCGCCTTCATCTTTCTTCACGCCACCGGTGAAGCCGCCAACCTTCTCTCCATCGGCGCCATCGACTTCGGCATCATCATTGACGGCACCATCGTCATGGTCGAGAACATTTACCGCGAGCTCAGCCTCCGTCATGGACAAACTTACAAGCTCAACGAAGTGATTCTCGCCGCCGCCCGCGACGTCGACCGCCCCATTTTCTATTCCGTCGCCGTCATCATCGCCGGTTACCTTCCCATCTACGCTCTCACTGGCCCCGCCGGCAAACTTTTCCACCCCATGGCGGACACCATGGCCTTTTCGCTCATCGGCGCGCTGGTTCTCACTCTTACCGTTGTTCCCGTCCTCGCCTCCTACTGGTTCAAGAAAGGCGTTCAGGAAAAACACAATCGCATCTTCGATTGGGTCCGCGATGCCTATGCCACACGCCTCGGATGGTGCCTCAATCATCCCAAAATGACCTTGCTCCTCGGCACCCTGGTCTTCGCCGCCACTCTGCTTCTCATCCCGCTCATCGGCGGCGAATTTCTTCCCCACCTCGATGAAGGCGCTTTGTGGGTTCGCGCCACCATGCCGTACACCATCTCTTTCGAGGAATCCAGCAAGTTTGCCCCCAAAATCCGCGCTTTGCTCTCGCAGTATCCGCAGGTCACCGTCGTCGGCTCCGAGCTCGGCCGCAACGACGATGGCACCGATCCCACCGGCTTCTTCAACTGCGAGTTTTACGTCGGCCTGAAGCCTTACGACGACAGCACTTGGAAGAAGGGCTCCATCCATTCCAAGGAAGAGCTCATCGCCGACCTCCAGAAAAAACTCGAAGCCTACCCCGGCGTCATCTTCAACTACACGCAGCCCGCCGAAGACGCCGTCGACGAAGCTCTCACCGGCCTCAAGAGCGCCCTCGCCGTCAAGATTTTCGGCCCGGATCTTGAGGTCCTCGAGAAAAAAGCCGTGGAGATCAAAAACATCCTCGCCAAGACCGAAGGCTTTTCCGAACTCACCGTCGTTCGCGAACTCGGCCAGCCCAGCCTGCTCGTCGAAGCCGATCGTCAGAAAATCGCGCGTTACGGCATCAACGTTGCCGACGTCGAAGCCGTCGTGCAAACCGCCATCGGCGGCCAGGCCGCCACCCAGGTCATTCAGGGCGAAAAACTTTTTGATCTCGTCGTGCGCATGGAGCCGCAATATCGTTCCAGCACCCGCGAAATTGCCAATATTCTCGTGCCCGCCCCCGCCGGACAGCAGATTCCTCTCTCCGAGCTCGCCACCATCCGCGAAAGCACCGGCGCTTCCTTCATCTACCGTGAAAACAATTCCCGCTACATCGGCATTCAATTCTCCGTGGAAGGCCGCAACCTCGAAGGCGTCGTCAACGCCGGTCAAGCCGCCGTCGCCAAATCCGTCAAACTCCCCGAAGGTTACACCCTCGATTGGGGCGGCGAATATAGCGAGCTTCTCGAAGCCAAATCGCAGTTCATCATCATTGGCCCGCTGGCGCTTCTTCTCATCTTCATGATTCTTTTTGCCCTTTACGGCAATTTCAAATTCCCCATCACCATCGCCCTCGGCGTAGTGATGACCGAGCCGGTCGGCGCGCTCATCGCCCTCAAGCTCACTCACACGCCCTGGAGCGTCTCCAGCATCCTTGGCTTGCTCGCTCTCCTCGGCGTCTCCGTGGAAACCGCCGTTATCCTCGTCAGCTACATCAACAAGCTTCGCCTTGAAGGCAAATCCGTCCGCGAAGCCACCCTCGGCGCTTCCCTGCTGCGCCTCCGCCCCATTATGACGACCGCTCTCGTCGCTTGCCTCGGTCTTCTTCCTGCCGCCATGTCCACCGGCGTCGGCAGCGACACGCAAAAGCCTTTCGCCATCGTCGTCGTCGCCGGACTGCTCTCCCGCCTGCTCCTCGGCATCTTCATCAACCCGGTCCTCTACGAAATCGTTGCCCGCGATGGAGACGTCCTCCAGGTGTAAGCGCAGCTGCAGCCGCATACAAATCTGCGCGACTCATATTCTAGATTTCACTTTTTTCGTCCGAATCAAACGCGGCAGGAAAACTAGCGGGCAATCTCTCGCGCAAATACACGCAACAAAAAAACTGGAGGCGCGGGGCGGAATCGAACCGCCGATAAAGGTTTTGCAGACCTTTGCCTTACCACTTGGCGACCGCGCCTTGGTTTGTACCTACAAACTGCCTGAAAAAAATCCTAGAGTCCGCCGAGCGGCGAGAGCCTCCCTCGAAGCTCTCGCCATCTCCGCAGCCCAAGGAAAATCAAACTCACTGCCAATCAAATCCAATCGGCTCGACCGACCTACCTCCCAGCGCCGCCGGCAGCCACGCGCGCTGCTTCGATCTGTTGATTCACAATCGGCGCGCCGATCAGATTGCCCCATTCCGTCCACGAGCCGTCGTAATTCCTCACGCGGTTGTATCCCAGCAAATACTTCAGCACGAACCACGTGTGCGAACTGCGCTCTCCGATCCGGCAATACGTAATCACCTCGTCCGTCCCGGTGATGCCCTTCGATTGATACAGCTTCTGCAATTCGTCAAACGCCTTGAACGTTCCATCCTCGTTCGAAGCCTGCGCCCACGGAATGTTCGCCGCGCTCGGAATATGTCCCGCGCGCTGCGCCGTCTCCGAAAGTCCCGGAGGCGCCAGAATCTTCCCGGTGAACTCATCCGCCGACCGTACATCCACCAATTGTCCCGGCCGCCCTCCCTGCAAAATCTTGAACACATCATCCTTGTGCGCGCGCACAGACTCATCCACGCCGCTCACCCGATAGCTAGCCGCCGCCACTCTTGCCGGCTCGATGGTCAGTTGCCGCTTCTCCTCGATCCACTTCTTCCGCCCGCCATTCAGCAGCCGCACATTTTCGTGCCCGTAATATTTCAATTGCCAGAACGCGTACGCCGCAAACCAGTTGTTGTTGTCGCCGTACAGCACGATCGCTGTATCGTTCGAAATCCCCGATTCCCCCAGCAGCTTCTCCAGCGTTTCCCGGTCGATCAAATCGCGCCGCACGCTGTCCTGCAGTTGCGTCTGCCAGTTCCAGCCCACCGCGCCCGGGATATGCCCCTGGTTGTACGCTGTGGTGTCCACATCCACTTCCACGAACCGCAGATTCGGATGGTTCAGGTTGTGCGCCGCCCACTCCGTCGATACCAGCACTTCGGGATGTTTGTATTCGCTCATCGTCCTTCTCCTTTTTCTCTCGAAATCTTCAATCCAAAAAACTCGCTCCGAAAACACAAAACCCACCGGCCAGCTTCTGGCGGTGGGTCTGAAGATCCGTCTCGGTTGAGTTCGGTCTCTAGATATTCATTTCTCCCGCGCCAGAAGACACACGTGTGCAACACAGACAGCAGCAACACATCATCTTCTGCGCGTTACTCAACATATTTCGAGCCTACCACACCCGCCCCAATTTGCAATAGCCCCAAGCACCAGCCCCGCGGACAACGCCCCGTGCACAACGCCACGCTAACCCAGCTACCGAAAAGCGCATGCGCTGTCATCCCGAGCGAAGCGAGGGACCTGCTTTCCTCAGCCCAACCCTCAATCCTTCTTCGGCTGCGCCGTCGGCGGCAAAATCCCATTCAACCGCAAATAAATCGCCTGCGTCGCGTAGTGATCCGTCCAGCTTCCCGCCAGCACCACCATCGCCGCCCCGCGCGAAGCCGGCCGGTTGCCGAACAGCACCATCGGCTCGCCGAGCTTCGCATCATCCGCGCTCGCCAGCACCGTGGTGCAATACGCAAACGATTCCTTCAGCGCCGCCACCAGCTTGTCTTTCGCATCGCCCTCGGAAATTTTTGCTTCCGGCGCCGCTTGTCCCGCGATCTTCGAGCAAAATAGATTGTTCGATTGCGCGATGTGCATCACCAGATGCCCGTACGAATTCATGTCTGCCGTCGGCTTGTATGCATACTTCTCGGCCGGCATCGCTTCCGCCGCCCCCACCATATTCTTCTCGAACCGCCCCAGCATCGCCTTCACCGTCGTGCTCACCGGATTCGCCACCGTCTCGCCTTGCGCCGGAGCCGCCGCCGTTGCCTGCCCGGCCGCAGCTTGTCCCGCCGCCTTCGCCGACCAAATCCCCGCCAGCATCATGACTACCACCATCCCCATCCAAGCCCCACGCTTCATCGCCGCCTCCATTTCCGCATTCTTCCCGCCCCGCGAGCATACTCTCCCGCCCAATTCGCAACAACTCCCTCGCATGTAGCGACCGCGGCTTGCCCGGCCCGCCTTCTGCTAGCCTACGGTCAGGGGGAGGAGGCCCGCTTTTTGGAGTGCGGCGGCCCGACGCCGCTTTTCTTCCAGCCGACAAACCCCAATCACGCCAGGATCTTCCCCGTTCAGACCACCGTCCCGCGTCCCAACCCACCCTGTCCCTTCGTCCAACGTGACCAATTGGGGGAGTACTTTCGCACCGCCCCCTGCACCCCACCAAACCGCATGGCCTACTACCACCAAGGAGCCGTCCATGAAAAAACTCATCTCGCTAGCAGCAGTCGCCGCCATCACTCTCACTTTCGGCACAACCAGCGCCTCGGCACAAGGCCCCGCAGGCAATGGTGCCGGCAGCGCCGCCGCCGGAAACTCCACCTCTTCCGGGTCCTCACGTTCCTACAATCCCCTCCACTGGGTCAAGAAATCCAAGCCTGCCGCCGATGATCCGTCGGCTTCCAACGCCGACCGCGACAAAAAACTCGCCGCCAATCTGCAAACCGCCGGCGTCCTCGCCCCCAACGCTTCGCTAACTGAAACCTGCGCGCCGTTCACCGCGCTGCATGACTGCCTCGCCGCTCTGCACGCCAGCAAAAACGCCGCCATCGAATTCAATTGCCTGCGCGCCAACGTCACCGGCGTCCAGACCAACGCCGACCTCTCCTCCTGCAAAGGCGCGAGCGACAAGCGCATGGACCTCCACAAAGCCATCCACCTCCTCAAACCCGAAGTCAACGCCAAAGCCCAATCCAAAAACGCCGAAAAACAAGCCCAAGACGACCTGAAAGACGCCGCCTAACCATAACTCGGGCCAACTGTAGCTCGGGCCTTCAGGCCCGAGGCTTTTCCGCGCAATTCGCAATCGATCTGTAGAGGCCGTCCTTTTAGGGCGGCCTCTCTTCTTTCCGCTCTTGCCGTCGTAGGGTCGGCCTTCCGAGGCCGACCTTCGGTGTCCACATCAGCACAACACCGCGTCAACGGCCACGATTCGCGCCCGTCCTCCGCCGTGTAGGGGGCACGATACATCGTGCCCTTCTTGGCTAGCTCATAGCGCCGACCCCCGCCGTGTCATCCTGAGCGAAGCGGCGGGCCTTTTTCTTCCGCTCGCGCCTTTAGCGAACGGCCCGCTGCGCAGTCGAAGGACCCTGGCTTGGTCCCTCACCGTCGCAGATCGATGAGACCAACCGCCATCTTCCCCATCACTTTTCGCTTCGATTCGCCGAAACAATCCCGGGCGACAGTTCCTATAGTTCTCCGTCGCTCACCGATACGTTGCTGGTTAACGCTCCCTACACATAATCCTCAATAATGCAGTCAGCTTGTTATATTACTGTAGCCTAAAACCCTTGAAGCAAGGGCAGTAGCCTCGTCTTCAAAAAGGCTTGGGAAATGAAGAGTGACCAACCGCAAGGCGCGTCTGAGATGGTGGCCGTCACCACGCGTACTCTGCTAGCCGCAGGATACGCAATTTCGGGCGTACACCGGCAGCCAGGCCACATCGAGTTCAGATGCGAGCGAACCAGCCGGCTGGGACCCACGGTTCAATTCCTAATCGCCGTAACCGACCAACATGATTTCACCGAGGATGACGCAACGGACATCGCTCACGCTGCGGCCAATCAGAATCGGCTCCCAGTCCTAATCTCAAACTCCGGCGGACCACACCGACTTAGTTGGACAGAATTCCTAGAAATCATGGGAGGGGCGGTGCCCTCATGGAAGGCGCTCACAGACGAATTCCGCGATCACCTTGAGAAGGCCTCAAAGAATGAGTTGCCAACCGGACTAAAGGGCGAGGCGTGGTGGATTTTCGAGTGTTTAGTAGCCGATGGCTTGGAGTTCTGTTTTGGGCGGAGAGTGAATCGGCTTGGCGGGCAAAAGCGCGGCAAGAGAGTCAGCGATATGGTAGCGCCACTACCCGATTTCCGCGTTGTGGTCGTCGACGCCAAGGCGTCGGGTCAAGGTTTCGATGCAGGCGCGGGATCGCTCCGAGCGCTCACAGAATACGTGAACAAGCAAAAACAACGCCAGCAAGGTGGCGGCGACGTCGTCGCGGCACTGGTCGTGTCATCCGGGTTCGTGCAAGACGAGTCTGAATTAGCGGCGGTGGCCAGAACGTTTCTCGGAGATACTCGAACGCCGCTATGCTTCATGAGCGCTGGAGACCTTTGGCTCACCGTAAAGGCTCTGCGCGACAAACCAGATATTCGAAACAGCGTTAGATGGCACATGCTTTTGGCGGGAGGCTTACTCCAGTTCGGCCAGATCGAATCGGAGTTTCGGGCAGCGACTCAAGAGCGCTGTGAAACTAGGGAGATGTAAATGGGAACCTCCCGCAACGACCCTTCGCCCAGAACACCACCATGGCGTATGGCTCTCGCAGTAGTTGGCACGCCAGATGTGAGCCCGGCGAGGCAATGCACAGAAATCTGGAAGGCGGTAGCAGCTGATCGCGGCGAGCGATTATTAAGAGACTTCGCGAACCCCACACTTGTCTCAGCTTGTCGATATGTCACTGAGAGCCTCCCAGTTCAAGATGCACTTGAGAGTTTCGACCGGTCAACATTGCACGAAAGCGATGCCGGGTTGGCTCTCGAAATGGGGCGTCGGGCACTAGCGCGCTGTGCGGCACAAGGGACCAATGCTGCAACATTCGTTGGGGAGCTTTTTGCGGAAGCTATCTCCTACTACGCGTCACGAGACGTACCGAGCTTCGTCGCTGCCGAAGGCAGGATCGCCAACACCAGCAGTGCAATTCGCCTGAAGGATAGCTTACGGCAGATAACAAGGGATCAAATTACGGCCCTCGGTAGTCCGCGACTCACTCCAAGGGAGTGGAAGAGCCACATCGCAAAGGCGCTAAAGGCCCTTCAGGGCGAAGGCAGGAAGCCTTGAGGGCACGTAGCGTTTTCGTTAGAAGAGGCGGAAAACAGACAGGTGGCTGTTCGATTGTTCTTGAAGCAGGGTCGAATCTACAGACGGGAGAACGCAAATTCCTCACGATTTTCGGGGGACTGACAACCCTGGAAGCTGATTTGTTACTGATAGCCTCTTCCATATTCGCCGCTGATCGATGCCTGGCCCGCGGAGAGAGAGAGGACTTCGCAAGGGGAGTCGAGATTTCGATACCCGTTATAAACGCCGGGCTTCTCCAGCCGCTTGGAGCATCATTGGAGGAACTCTTACGGACTCTCTCCAATGACGCTTGGCGCGTCAGCTTCCGTCAAGAGTCTGGGGAACCAGAAACACAGCCGGTTGCGCAGCCCGCGCAGGGCGCAACTCTTCTGTTCTCGGGAGGTTTGGATTCTCTCGCGGCAGCAATCGAGCTAGGGACGACGATTCCCTCGCTCCAACTAGTCAGCCACACTACGCGAAATCAGCGCACCAGTGTGACGCAGGACGAGCTCATAGCCCTTCTAAAGACAATAGGGATAGCACCACCTCACCGGAAGTTTCAGGTCTCGGCCACGTCTAAGGAACCGGCGGCAAATATTTCTTTTGATACTGAGAGCAGTCAGCGCACGCGGTCCTTCTTGTTCCTCACGCTTGGGGTTTTGTGTGCACGACGCGCGGGCCATACGGATGTGGTTTACCTTGCAGAAAATGGGCAGATGGCCATCCATCTGCCTCTGACATCGGCCAGAATCGGAGCTTTCTCGACTCATACGGCACATCCGGACGTTCTGGCTAGGGCCAAGAGATTCTTCAACCATGCACTGCGGACGGATCTGCATATCGCCAATCCGTACGTTCACAAGACAAAAGCAGAAGTGACAAGAATCGTGCTGGACAAACTCCCCTCGGCAATACCAAAGACGATCAGCTGTTGGAAGACATCCCGACTCGTGAGACAAGCAACTCATTGTGGCGCCTGCATCCCGTGCATTGTTCGACGAGTCGCCATCGAATTCCATGGTGCCGACCCGACAATCTATGAGCGAGACTTGTTCGCCGAGTCATTCGCGAGCCTGAATGAGGCGGATGATGGTCGCCGGAACCTTGCTGATTTCGCAGAGTTTACAATGCGCATCGAGCGATCACTCGATATCGACATCATGGCAGAGTGGCCCGATCTATATTCTCCTCAAATACTCCGGTCCGAAGCTATTGGTATGTACAGGCGTGCGTGCGCCGAAGCGCGCAATGTCCTGAGCAAATATCCGAATCTCGCTCCGATCCTGGCATGAGAATTTCGCATACCCAACTCGAATCATGCCTAGCCAATCCACGAGCGTGGTACCGGGCCTCTCTCACAGACCAGTCCCACCCATATCCAATGGGATATGATCGGATTCTCCGTCTCTCGATTCTTCACTTTCATAAGTCGACGGCGCTCGCAGCCCGCAAGTACATGGCCCAAGTCATCCGAAAACACGACTTGAGAAATGCCAGCCGAATCAATGAAATTGAAACGAGCCTTGAGCGATACATAAAGTGGGCAACCGAGGACCGGACAAAGGTGGCGGACACAAAGGTAAACCTCGCACACCAAATCGGATTTCTAGAACTACGTGGGGAAATTGGTCGCGTCGATGTAACCACGGCAGGCTACCGAGCAGTGCTTTTCGGCAAGGCACCAGACGGCTGGGAACAACAGCTGAGAATGCCACTGATTCAGGTCGCTATAGCCTCTATGTATGGGCGACCACAGGACGAAATGGAAGTCGGCTTTCAGCAATTGGACGGGAACAACCTGACAACTAGGAATTACAGTGCGAGACGAATTCAAAAGGCAGAGGATACGTTCACAGAACTGGGTCGCACAATTAGAGGGCTCGAAACGGAAAACAAGCAACGTAGCGTGACATAGTCGGATCCTGCACGGAGACAGGACAGTAGCCGCCCGATCGAGCCTACCGCGAGTACTAGTAAGAACTCTTGCGACACATCCCGCCCACAATTTCCTGGACAAACCGATGTCGTTATGGTATAGTGTATTTAGCCTAATCCAGCCGAGCGGAACTGGAACAAAGCACACTCCATGTCCGCCCAAACACATCCCATCCCCAGCCCAGCAACCCCATCCTTGTTCCCGGCCGTCATTCCGGCGACTTTCTCCCAACCTTCCCACCTACAAACCTGCGCACTCTCAAACGCCCTTCTTGCTGCACTGTTTTGCCGCCTCGTGCAAAAGAGCGAAGCCGATCCCTTTTCCTTTCAACCACTTCCCCGCTCTTTGCAAAAACACCGGGGGTGGCACCCAGAGCGCTTTTCAACCTCGCCACTCGGCACTAGCCACTCGCCACTTTCTTTCCGCAACTCCTTTAGAATCCGCACTTACGCAAAATGCGCCCGCAAGTCCTTTACAATCCGCACTTACAAAAACCGCCTCTGTAACCCCTTTAGAATCCGCACTTACGAAAAAACCCGGGGGGTGGGGCACATTACGTTAACCAGCACTAGCCCTGTAGCCGCCGTCCTTTTAGGGCGGCACGTCTCCATCCCATGCAGTGGCAGATCTTCACATCGGTCAGCAGTCTCTGTACGTCTCGAAGCACATTCGTGCACCCCTAGCTCCGCCGCTCGTCATTTCCCCGCCTGCCCCGGGCCACGAACGGTAAACTATCAACGTGCAGCGCAAAGTCTTCTGGCTCACCTTCACCGCTCTCGGCCTTCTCGCCGACGTCACCCTGCCCTTCTGGTGGGCCGTCGCCGCCACCATTCCCCTCCTGGCCCTCAGTTGGTGGATCGCTTACCGCTCCGACTGGTTCTGATCTTTTCGCCGGGAGCCACCACGTCGCCCCGCCAAATCTTCTATCATTACCTCGTTACTTCCTTACTTCGTTGCTTCGCCTCCGCCCTTTATACTGTCTCTCCCAAATCATCACGTCCAGGAGAGCACGCCAATGCGCTACAGAATCTTCGGCCGCACCGGATGGCAGGTCAGCGAAATCGGCTACGGGATGTGGGGCATGGGCGGCTGGACCGGCTCCGACGACGCCGAATCTCTCGACTCTCTCCAGCGCTCCATCGACCTCGGCTGCAATTTCTTCGATACTGCCTGGGCCTACGGCAGCGGCCACAGCGAACAGCTCCTCGGCAAAGCCCTCAGGGCGAATGCCGGCAAACCAAATGTCGGCGGACCCGACCACAAACTCTACGTCGCCACCAAAGTCCCGCCGAAAAATCGCCAATGGCCCAGCCGCCGCCAATTTTCGCTCGACCAGTCCTACCCGCCCGACTACATCTTCGAGTACGTCGACAAAAGCCTCGCCAACGTCGGCGCCCCGGCGCTCGACCTCATCCAACTGCACACCTGGGAAGACCACTGGATCGACGATCCCCGCCTCCCCCGCGCCATCGAACAGCTTCGCGCGAGCGGCAAAGTCCGCGCCGTCGGCATCAGCCTCAATCGCTGGGAGCCCTGGAACGGTATCCGCGCCGTCCGCTCCGGCCTCATCGACGCCGTGCAGGTCATCTACAACATCTTCGACCAGAATCCCGAGGACGAACTTTTCCCCGCCTGCCGCGAAAACAAAGTCGCGGTCATCGCCCGCGTCCCGTTCGACGAAGGCTCGCTCACCGGCACGCTCACTCTCGATTCAAAATGGCCGCAAGGCGATTGGCGCAACACTTATTTTGTCGCCGAAAATCTCAAAGCCAGCGTGCAGCGCGCCGAAGCCCTCAAGCCGCTCGTCCCCGCCGGCTCATCGCTCCCCGAACTCGCTCTCCGCTTCATCCTCAATAATCCCGACGTCAGCACCATCATCCCGGGCATGCGCAAACGCAAAAACGTCGAATCCAACATCGCCGCCAGCGACAAGGGTTCTCTCGCGCCGCAGCTGCACACGCAACTCCGCCCCCACCGCTGGGACCGCTCGCCAACAAAATGGAGCCAGTAGTTTTGGTATCTCTAGAAAAAATCGGAAGGAGAACGTCTACGCGGTCTGTTTCAGCGCGCGCTCGACCAGCGTCAGGCAGCGTTCCGCTTGTTCGCGCAGCAAGTCTTCGCGTTCGCCGCGGTCGCGCTGCGCGCCGTGCAATTCATCGGCAATCGCCAGCGCCGCGAGCACTGCAACTTTCTGCGTGTCTACCGTGCCGGTCGCATCCGCAATCGTGTGCATTTTTTCATCGACCAGCGCCGCTAGCTTCTGCACATACGCCGGCTCCAGATCGCCCGCGATCGAATACGTCTGCCCGAAGATTTGCACTTTCACCGGCCCGCTCATGTCTCAGGATTGTAGCGCAGCGCGAAGCAAATCGGCGCTTTTCTGCGTGTGGGAGGGAGGGCGTAGCGCTAGCCTTTGGGCTGGGGACTAACTAGCGCGAAGCTGCGCGCCGAGGTTTTTCTCGAGCGTAGCGATAATTTTCGCGGAGGCCTCGCTGATTTGCGCTTCCGTCAGCGTGGCTTCGCGGCTCTGGAATGTCACGCGCACCAGCAGGGAATATTTGCCAGCGGGCACATTCTTGCCGCGGAACAAATCGGTGGCTTCGACCGAAGTAATCTCCGGGATGCCGAGAGATCGGATCGTCTTCGTGACGCCGGAAAAGTGCGTGCCGTCCGCGAGCAACAGCGAGAAATCGCGCTCGACTGCGGGGAAGCGCGGCAGCGGCTGGTAACGCCGGCTCTCTTTCGCCGCGTGAATGGCAGCGTAGAGAGGATCGAGCTCGAGTTCGGCGAGAAAAACGTCTTGCCGCAGCTTCAGCCGCTCGGCCACGCGCCGCGCAAGTTGCCCGGCGACGCCGATTGCAGAGGAACTCAGATGCACCGTTCCGCGCCGCGCAGTATGCAACCAGTCGGATCCGCCTTCGGACCAAGCGAAGCCGCCGCCCAGCGCGCCGATGGCGTCGAGGTCGCCTTTGAGATCAGCGAAGGCGTACTCGCGGGAGCCGTCGTAGAGACCTTTTTCGCGCGCTTCGCCGGTAGCGCCAATGGTGAGCACGCGCGTCTCAACCGATTGGCTACCGTTGAGGCGGTAGTGGCGGCCCATTTCGAAGAGCCGCACATTGCGCTGGCCGTGATTGAGATTCCACTCCAGCGTGTTCGCCATCGTCACGATGCCGGTGGACCTGAGCACGTTGGCTTCTTCGGAAAGCGGATTGGTCAGGCGCGCTGGGGCGACGTCCGCGGGACGGAAGATCGCGTCGCGTTCTTCCGAAACGTGCGGAATGCTGACGATTTCGCCGTAGCCGAGACCGACCAGCCGCTCGCGCAAACGCGTTTCCGCTTCGTAGTGCGGCAGGCGCTGCGCGCCTTGACGCGCCGCCGGCAAACGCGCCGGAAATTTGTCGAGTCCATAGACGCGAGCGATTTCTTCAATCAAATCGATTTCGCGTTCGACATCGGCGCGCCAGGAAGGCTGCGTGCATTCCCAAGCCGCCAGCAGCGATTCCGCCGCGCCGCGATTCTGGTCCACGCGCACGGGCGCAAATCCCAGAGCGCTGAGATTGCCTTCGACTTCTTTGTCCTGCACTTCCGCGCCCATGATGCGAAGAATTTCCGCGCGGGTGACGCGGATTTTCTTGGGCGCACGCTTTCCCGGGTACACATCGACAACTCCGGAGAGGAGTTCGCCGCCGGCGACTTGCAGAATCAATTCAGCGGCGCGGCGCGAAGCGACTTCGGCCATTTCCGGATCGGCGCCGCGGCCGAAGCGCGTGGAGGCTTCGGTGTGCAGTTTGAGCAACCGCGCGCTGCGTCGAACCGCGATGGGCTCGAACCAGGCGCATTCAATCAGCACGTTTTTGGTGGAAAAAGAGATTTCGCTTTCCGCGCCGCCCATGATTCCGCCGATGCCAGTGGCTCGTGAACCGTCTCCGTCGCAGACCACGGACATGCTGGAGTCCAGGGTACGGTCGATGCCGTCGAGCGTTTTCAGTTTTTCGCCAGATTTCGCGCGGCGCACCACGATGGAGTGGTCGCGGACTTTGTCGTAGTCGTAGGTGTGCAGCGGATTGCCAAGCTCGAGCATAACGTAGTTCGAGATGTCCACCACGTTGCTGATGCTGGCTACGCCCGAGGCTTCCAGGCGGTCTTTCAGCCATTTCGGCGACGGCGCGATTTTGACGCCGCGAATCACTCGCGCAGTGAAACGTCCGCAGAGTTCCGGCGACTGGATTTCGACGCGTACAGCGTCGCTTGCTTTGCTGGTTGAACTCTCGACAGGCTTCGGCGCGGTGAATTTCAGCGGCAGTTTGTACACCGCCGCAACTTCGCGGGCGATGCCCAGATGGCCAAGGCAATCGGGGCGGTTGGAACCGACTTCGGCGTCGATGACCGCACCGTGCGCGCCATTTTCGACGCCGGCGATATTTGTGCCGGAGAGAGCGAGGCGCGAGGCGAGTTCCTGCGGCGACGCGGAAACGTCGCCAAATTCCTTCAGCCAGTTGTAGACAATCTTCATTCGTTGCTCGCAACTACAATCGTGCCGACTCAGCGAAAAGCCTCGGGCCTAAAGGCCCGAGCTACAGGGCGCGCTTCGCGCTCACGAAAACTGGCGCAAGAAGCGCGCGTCGTTCTGGAAGAAGACTTGTAGGTCGTCGATGCCGTATTTGAGCATGGCGAGGCGATCGATGCCCATGCCGAAAGCGAAGCCGTTCACCTTTTTCGCATCGTAGCCGACGAATCCGTAGACCGCTGGGTCGACCATGCCCGCGCCGAACAGTTCGATCCAGCCCGCGCCTTTGCATTTGCCGCAGGTCGCGCCGCTGGCTGCGGTGCCGCTGCCGCCGCAGAAAATGCACGAGACGTCAAATTCGACGGAAGGTTCCGTGAACGGGAAATAGCTGGGACGAAAGCGCGCTTTCACGCCTGCGCCGAAAAATTGCTGGATGAAATATTCGATGGTGCCGGTGAAATCGCAGAAAGTGATGTCGGTATCGACAGCCAAGCCTTCGACCTGGTGGAAAGCGAAAGAATGCGTGGCGTCGGGATTGTCGCGGCGATAGACCCGGCCGGGAACGATCACGCGCACCGGCGGCTTGCGTTTTTCCATGGTGCGAATCTGCATCGGCGAAGTATGGGTGCGCAAAAGAAGCTGTCCCGGCGCGCCCTTTCCATCGGGCGAGGGCGGCAGCTCGATGTAAAACGTGTCCATGTCGTCGCGTACCGGATGATGCTCGGGAATGTTGAGCGCTTCGAAATTGTAATAAGGCGTTTCGATTTCCGGGCCTTCGACCACCGAGAACCCAATCGACACGAAAATGTCTTCGATGTCCTGAAAAACCTGTCGCAGGAGATGTCGCGAACCGATAGGGCGAATGACTCCGGGGAGAGAGAGATCGACGCGTTCACGAGACATCGCGGCGTCTTCAGCTCCCGCTTCGATCGTGGTGCGGCGCGCCTCGATTTGCGCTTCGACATGCGCACGCAGTTCGTTGAGCGCCGCGCCGACGGCGCGTTTTAGTTCCGCCGTGGCGGGTTTCAGCCAATTGTCGGTGATTTGGGTAAGGACGCCGGATTTGCGGCCCAGCCAGTGGTCGCGGAAATTCTTCCACGCAGATTCGTCGTGAACGTTGGCGGATTCCGCCTCGAAGCGCGCGTGGATTTCGGCGAAGAGCGGCGCGACCTGGCCGGGTTGCGCTACGCCGAGGTCGGCGAGGGTGCGAGCGGTTTTGTTTTCCGAGGAGGTCATCGCATCATCATTCGTTGCCGAGATGGGGCGCAGCAGTGCTGCGCCCCTACGGGAAGAGAGTGTATCGCAACGGCATTTGCCAAGACGCGGTGGCGAGCGGGGCAAGCCCCGCCCCTGCACTGTCAGGCAAACGCGTTAAGAGTGGCGCTGCAAGCATCGCCACTGCAGAGAGGCGCGCCCCCTAGTCCTTGGCTCTTTTCGCTTTGGTCGGCGGCGGGGCGGCAGCTTTGGCTTTTTCGGCCAGCAACGCGAAGCCCGGAGCATCCTTGACCGCGATATCCGCGAGGACTTTGCGGTCGAGCGCGATGCCGGCGACCTTCAGGCCGTGAATCAAGTGCCCGTAAGTCAGGCCATTGAGCCGGGCAGCCGCGCCGACGCGCTGAATCCACAAGCGGCGGTACTGGCGTTTTTTTACGCGGCGGTCGCGCTTGGCGTAGCGGTCGGCGCGATTGGCGGCTTCCTGAGCGGACTGGTACAGCTTGCTCTTGGTGAGAAAAAAGCCTTTTGTCCTTTTGAGATACTTCTTGCGGCGGGCCCTGCGTTTGGTCCCGCGTTTTACGCGTGCCATGGGTTTGTCTCCTTAGTTTTATCGTAGCGGAGGGATTTCAGGGAGGAGGATTCGCCGAGCGGTCGATGGTGATAATCGATCGGAAAAGCCTCGGGCCTGAAGGCCCAAGCTACAGACTTTTTCTGGGAGGCAAACAGGTTGTGCGCGCGCGAAGAGACTCGCGCTGCACAACGGGTTTGTCTCCGGTGATGCGTTGCAACTGCGAGCCTTGCGGCTCGATTCACGCGCGGTGCGCGTGAATTGGCGGGAGTGACGCTGGCGGCTGGTTACGAAACTGACAGACTTAAAGGTCCGCCACTACATTGCCGTCCCGCTGCTGCAGAACCTGACTTGCGTCAGGCCATTCGGCCGGCAGGCACCCGTGAAGCGCTGCCTGGCTCGAAAATTGGCTTCAGGGGCTAAAGCCCCCTAAAGAAAAATCGAAGCTACGGCTTAGAAGCCGTAGGGAAGCATTTGCTTGGTCTTGAGCATATCGGCTTTGCTCACCAAGGTCAGCTTCTTGAGCTTGCGCATGCGCCCGGGCTTTTTGGTGCCGAGCAGGTGGCGCTTGCCGGAATGCCCGCGCTTGATTTTGCCGGAGCCGGTGATCTTGAAGCGCTTGCGCGCGCCGCGATGGGTTTTTAGCTTGAGTTTTGGCTTTGTCGAGTTGCGTGGCATTGCTGGAAATCTCTCCTTACCTCGATATCTTTTGGGGCGGAAAATCCGCCGCTACCACTGGCCGCCCTAAAAGGATGGCGTCTACAGAAATGCTGGCGCAGCATGCTGCGCCACTACAAAGAGCCTGGCCTGCCGGCTAAGAAGGCTTGCCGGTGGTGACGCTGCCCGAACTCTTCTTCGGCGCGAGCAGAGCTACCAGGACGTTGCCTTCCATGCGCGGCATGGTTTCGATCTGGCCTTGGTCTCCGATTTCGCCAAGCAACCGCGTCATCTTCGCGCGGCCCACTTCCTGGTGCGCCATTTCGCGTCCGCGGTGAAAAATCATGGCGCGCACTTTGTGCCCTTCGCCGAGGAAGCGGATAATCTGATTCTTGCGAACCTGATAATCGTGCTCCGCGGTATTGGGCCGAAACTTTACTTCCTTCAGGGCGGAGCCGCGGCTGCTTTTGCGCTGTTCGTGCGCTTTCTTGTTGGCCTGATAAAGAAACTTGCCGTAATCGGTGATTTTGCAAACGGGCGGGTCAGCGGTCGGCGAAATCTCCACGAGATCCAGCCCTTTTTCTTTCGCCATGCGAACCGCTTCGAATGGCTGCATTACGCCTAACTGGCCGCCTTCTTCGTCAATCACCCGGACTTCACGAGCCCGAATCCGTTCGTTCACCCGGACTCGGTCGGTCTGCTGCCGGAAATTCCGCTCTGCGATGATTCCCCCCTGCCAGCCTTAAGCTGTTCGCCTGGTAATACGAGCACGAACAGCCCCGATTTCAACCACACTGCCCCGGCGAGTTACCGCGTGGGGACAGGGTGAAAAGTATAGCACGCACAGAGGCTTGCGCTGCAAGAGGCACAGGGGCTGCGGCTATGGTCAGGAAGTGAGGATGAGGTCGCGTCCGGCGCAGGAGATGGTGGCGCGGAGTTGCGCGGTGTTGCCTTTGCTGATGGCGACATCGAGGCCGAGTTGCTTGGCGGTTTTGGTTAGCGCGTCGGGATCGGGGGTGAGGATTTCGAAATTTGCGAGGTGACAGCCCCTCTGCGCGGTGACAGAAGGATGCGGAGAGTCGGCGCTCCATTCGATGAAGAAGGGGAGCAGGCCGTTGGCGTTGTCTTTCAGATTCAGCGTTTGCCATTGGAGGAGTTGGCCGTCGGGGCGTTTGCGAGACCCGGGGGTGGGGCCTTCGGCGGCGATTCCTGCTGTGGCGAGGCGATCGGCCAGGGCTTGGATGTTCCCGGAGTGGGCGGCCCAGGTGATTAGGCGCGGCTCATCAAGTTTTTGTAGGCCGTAGTTGTCGGGCGCGTTGGGTTGTTGCGGATCTGGGGCGATGATTTCGAGGTAGCGGCGCTCGCCGAGAGCGAGGAGGGCGTTGCGGGTGCCGCGTCCGGGATGGATGCCGCCGAATGCGGCGCGGACTCGGGTGTGCTGTTCGACGAAAGCGATACCGTGGTCGAGATCGTCGCAGCCGAGGAGGATGTGGTCGAGCGAGGAGGGTACTTCGTCCTTGGCGATGGCGAAGCGGGGCGCTAGCGCGAAGGCGGTTGTGGCTGCTAGAAGAAATCGGCGCGAGAACATTTAGGCCTCGTGAATCGGCGCGGCGCCATGATAGCAAAAAGGGGGGGCTTCGCGGGTCGGGCTGGGTTGCGCTTCGGCTGCAAAAGCGGCGTCGGGCCGCCGCACTCCAAGGGGCGCTTCAGCCGATGGCGCGGGAGTCGGATTCTTGTTTTAGGGCGGCGATGGCGTCGGCTAGGGGACGTGGGCCGAGGTCGCCCTTGGTGCGGTGGCGGACGCTTACGGAGCCGGCTTCGGCTTCTTTGGGGCCTACGACTAGCATGTAGGGAATTTTTTGGAGCTGGGCGTCGCGGATTTTCGCGGGGAGCTTTTCATTGCGGTCGTCGAGATGGACGCGCAGGCCGTGGCTCTTGAGTGTTTCGGTGAGGTGCTTGGCGTAGTCGGCCACTTTTTCGCTGACCGGGCAGATTTCGGCTTGCACGGGGGCGAGCCAGAGCGGAAACGCGCCGGCGTAATGCTCGACGAGAATGCCGAAGAAGCGTTCGACGGAGCCGAGCAGCGCGCGATGGACCATCAGCGGCTGATGCTTCGCGCCGTCTTCGCCGACGTATTCGAGACCGAAGCGCGCGGGCAAGTTGAAATCGAATTGCACGGTGGTGAGCTGCCAGGAGCGGCCGATGGCGTCGATGAGCTTGACGTCGATTTTTGGACCGTAAAATGCGGCTTCGCCGGTAACGGCTTTGTAGGGAATGTTCAGGCGCTTCATGGTTTCGGCTAGCGCGGTCGACGCCCGATGCCAGTCTTCCGGTTTGCCTGGGTAGTTTTCCGGATGTGAGGAGTCCCAGTCGGAAAGCTCGACTTCAAATTTGTCGAAGCCGAAATTTTTCATGACGGCGAAGGCGAAATCCATGCAGGCTTCGATTTCGGCCTCGATTTGCGAAGGCATGCAGAAAATGTGCGCGTCATCTTGCGTAAAGCCGCGGACGCGCAGAAGGCCGTGGAGGACGCCGCTGCGTTCGTAGCGATAAACGGTGCCGAGTTCGCCGAAACGTACGGGAAGATCGCGGTAGCTGCGCAGCTTGGATTTGTAAATCAGGATGTGGCCCGGGCAATTCATGGGCTTGAGCTGATAGAGAGCTTTTTCGACTTCGATGGGGCCGAACATGCTGTCTTTGTAGAAGCCGGTGTGGCCGCTGGTTTTCCAGAGATCGAGGCGCATGATGTGCGGGGTGTAGACGAGATCGTAGCCGCGCTTGAGGAGTTCGTCGCGCAGCCAGGTTTCAATGAGATTGCGGACGAGGCCGCCTTTGGGATGCCAGAAGATCAGGCCGGGGCCGGCTTCTTCCTGAATGCTGAAGAGGTCGAGCTCGGTGCCGAGCTTGCGATGATCGCGGCGCTTGGCCTCTTCGAGACGGTGGAGATATTCGTCGAGCTCTTTTTGCGTGAAGAAAGCCGCCGCGTAAATGCGCTGGAGCTGCGGATTGCCTTCCTGGCCTTTCCAGTAGGCGCCGGCGACGCTCATCAATTTGAATGCGTGGATGCGCTTGGTGGAAGGAATGTGCGGGCCGCGGCAGAAATCGATGAATTTGCCGGTGGTGTAGAAGGAGACCATCGGCTCGGTGGCTTTTTCGTCGACGAGTTCACACTTGAAGATTTGGTTGGTCTTTTTGTAGAGCTCGAGGGCTTCGGGCTTGGGGATGAGTTTGCGCTCATTGGGAATATCCTGAGCGGCGAGCTCGTGCATTTTCTTTTCGATTTTCGCGAGGTCGTCGAGAGTGAACGGTTCTTCGCGGAGAAATTCGTAGAAAAAGCCGTTGTCGACCGGCGGGCCGATGCCGAGCTGGACGTTGGGGTACAGCTCCATGACGGCGGCGGCGAGAAGATGCGCGGCGGAATGGCGAAAGACGAAGAGAGAATCGGGATCGCGATCGGTGAGGATTTGCAGCTTGACGTCGCGATCGAGGGGGCGCTTGAGGTCGACGAGTTCGCCTTCGCCGTTGTTAAGCTGGGCGATGCGCGCGACTAGCGCGGCGTCAGCCAGGCGCGGCGAAATGCCTCTGGCGATGTCGGCAGGCGTGGTCCCTTTGGGGACATCTTTGACGCTGCCGTCGGGCAATGTGACGTGAATCTGGTCCATGATTTGGTTCACCTGGAAGGAGAAACATCAAGCTTATCGGCGGCTGCCAATAGAATCAAGCTGCGGGCTCCGTGTTTTGATGCACTTGACCAGTGTTGATTCTAAGGTGGTTATCGGCCTCCGAATGGATCGCCGACTCTCGTTCGAATTTCACACAGGCTCAACCGCTATTCGTCTGCCAGACACGCGTTCAGCTTGTCTAACCCGCCCCAGGCCATGAATAGCCGCGTGGAGTTGGCGATGATCTCTTGCAGCGGCCGGGGCTTGCCGTTGCCAGAACCAGGATAAATGAGATAGGCGACGGCTCCATCCTTCCCGCCAGACCGCGGACTGGAGTCAATGCGCAAGGCTTTGGCCAGGGCGATCGAGCCTTCGCCGACGGGAAGGTCTGGCGCGCTTTCGTCGGCCACCAGCGCCGCGGAAATTCTTCCGTTCTGAAGATTCACGACCGTGGCGAAGTCACCTAATCGAGCGTGATTTAGGGCGCGGGGATGAAGCACCACGTAGGGAATTTTCGCGGCGTCCACATAGCGGTGCGGATCGCGGGGATTGGGATTACCGGGATCGTAGAGAGCGGTGGTGGACACATAATATCCTGGAGCCGGATCCGACTTCTTCTGTACGACGGGGCGTCCGCTGGTCTTGCCATCCTCGGTGACCAGCGCCCACCAGTTTCCGCGATGCCCCGCGTGGTCCAACGAATCAAGTCCGAGCTTGTCCTTAGGATGGTAAGCGCGGAACGCGCCGTCCGCATCGATCGCCATGCCGGACTTGTAGAAAAAACCCGGCACCCGAGACGGAGTGGACCAGAAAACGACGCTCTGGGCCTCGAAAAGCTGGCTCTTCTTACAAGTAGCGCGCGGACTGCGGATCGATGGTTCCGAAGCACTCGGAACTAAGAAGGCGAGGAATAAGATCGCCATTCCGCTCTTCATGTAGCGAACCTTCTGCCTGGCTTTCTGGCCGCTTGCGCTCATTTCGACTAGGGTACCGCCTCCACGCTCTCAGAGGAATGGAGGATTCACTTCGTCCGATGCCTGAAACGATTTCGCCATCTTCATCATCGGGGTTGGGCACCGGTTGCGGGCAGGCGCCGTGATACGGACGCTGGACGTTTCCTTGGAGGGCTGCAGGTCCCCAAAGTTTAGCGCAAGTGTTGATTCTAAACGGGGTTAAAGTCGCTCTGTTGATATCTTCGAAATTGGAGCGTTGGAAGGCGAAAAGCAAATCCCGCGCCCCGCCAAGACCGCGGAGATTCAGGATGACAGCTAGTCGGCAACCCGCTCTTAAGACTGGATGTTAATAGAGCCGGTTAAAGTCCTTTGTTTTGCTATACTTCTTTAAGTGTTCATTCTAAAGGAGTTACGGGATTGGGCGTAACTCGTTAACAGCGGATTGTTTCGGGTCTTGCTGGTTGCGGCTGTGGCTTCGCGATACTGGCGCAGGGTTATAGTGGCGCGGCATGCTGCGCACTACAAGGGAATCGGCGGGCTTTGTGGCGGCGGGGCGCGTTTGACGGGAAAGGCGGGCGATGTTATAAAGTTTAGTTTCGAAGCGGCTGCTTAAAGCTCACCGTGCCGGGGTCGTGAGTGGAACGCGGTGTGGCTGCCAACCTAGCGGTGCTGGCGAAACATTTCAAATGCAAGGTATCGGTCACCAACTTGGCGATCTCTTCCTTCAGGCTGTGCCCACAGCGCTGATTATCCTGCTTTTTTACTTCATTTTACGGACACTATTCTTCGCACCGCTGCTGAAAGTGATGGCGGAGCGCGAAGCGCGGTCGGCGGGCGCGCAGAAGGCGGCGGAGGCGGCGCAAGCGGCGGCAGCGGAGAAGATTCGGCAGTATCAGGAAGCGCTAAAACAGGCGCGAGCGCAGGTGTACGTCGAGCAGGAAGCGGCGCGGAAGAAGCTGCTGGATGAGCGCAACGCGCAGGTGAAAGCGGCGCGGGCAAAAGCGACAGCGGAAGTGGAAGCGGGAAAACAGCGCATCGCTGGGGAACAGGCGGCGGCGCGGCGGGACCTGGAAGGTACGGTTGGGCAATTGGCGGCGGAAATTGCGAGCAGGATTTTGCAAGCGGCACCGCGGCCTGGCGGTTCCACGAGAGAGGCGCGATGAGGAAGACTCGGCGGGAGCTGCGGATGGCGAGCGTGTGCGTGATGTTGCTGGTGGCGACGCTGTTCGCTGGGGTGGCGAGTGCGCGAGCAGCGGAAGGTGGCGCGAACGCGGCCACGGAGCATTTCAGCGAGATTTTCAAGTGGATTAACTTCGCGATTGTGGCGGCGCTGATCGTGTGGGTGTTTGCGAAGAAGCTGCCGCCGGTGTTCCGCAAGAATGCGGAGAGCATCAGCGCGGCGATCACGAAAGCGACGGCGGCGAAAGCCGAAGCGGACCGGCAGTTGCGCGGAGCGGAAACGAAGCTCGCGAATCTGCAGAAGGAAGTGGCGGCGTTGCGCGAGGAATCCAAGAAGGAAGCGGCGGCGGAAGTGGAGCGGATTCGCGCGGCGACGCTGAGCGACGAAGAAAAGATTGCGGCGGCGGGGAAAGCGGAAATCGAAGCGGCGGAGCGTACGGCGCGGAAGGAATTGAAGGAACTGGCGGCAAAGCTGGCGGTGGATGGCGCGGAAAGCCTGCTGGTGAAGCAATTGACTCCGGCGGCGCAGGAATCGCTGATCGACAATTTTGTGAAGACGCTGGAAGCGAGGCCGAATTGAAGTCCGCGAGCCTGCAGTATGCGAATGCGCTGGCGGATATTGCGCTGGCGCAGGGAGCGGCGGAGCCTGCGGCGAAACAGCTCGCTGATTTTGGCGGGGCTTATGCGGAATCGGCGGAGCTGCGGAATTTTCTGGCGAGTCCGGCGGTGGGGCGCGAGGCGAAGCATGGAGTGATCGAGAAAATCCTGGCGCGGTTGGGGGCCAGCAGGATTATCCGGAATTTTCTCTTCGTGATTGTGGATCACCGGCGTACGGCAATTGTGCCCGAGATTGTGGAGCGGTTTCAGGAAGTGATCCGGCAGCGGCAAGGGATTGCGGAGGCGGAAGTGCGCTCGGCGGTGGAGTTGAATGCGGCGCAGAAGGCGGAACTGGCGGGGATGCTGGCGCGGCTGACGGGCAAGCGCGTGGAGACGCGGTATGCGCTGGATGCGGCGTTGTTGGGTGGAGCGGTGGTGAGGATTGGGGACACGGTTTATGACGGGTCGCTGCGGCATCGGTTGGACGAGATGCGGACGCGGCTGGCGGAGTGAGTCTTAGAAGTGGCTTCGGGGACTAAGGCCCTTTTTTTAAGGCGGGCGAATGTCGGAGCTAAAGCTCCGACCCCCTAAATAGAAATCGGAAGCGACGGAGCGGGCATGGCGAATATTAAAGCAGACGAAATCAGCAAAATACTGCGCGAGCAGATTGCTAATTATGAGCAGACGGTGTCGGTCGACGAAGTGGGGTCGATCATCAGCGTGGGCGACGGCATTGCGCGCATTCACGGGCTGGCCAAGGTGATGGCGGGCGAGATGCTTTCGTTTCCGCACGACATTTTTGGCATCGCGCTGAACCTGGAAGAAGAGGAAGTCGGCGCGGTGTTGCTGGGCGAATCGGCGGAGCTGAAGGAAGGCGACACGGTCAAGCGGACGAACACGATTATGTCCGTGCCGGTGGGAGAAGCGCTGATCGGGCGCGTATTGAATCCGCTGGGATTGCCGGTGGATGGCAAGGGGCCGATTGCTTCGAAGCAGCGGAATCCGCTGGAACGGCTGGCGCCGGGCGTGCTGGACCGGCAACCGGTGCGCGAGCCGCTGCAAACGGGAATCAAGGCCATCGATTCGATGATTCCGATCGGGCGCGGGCAGCGCGAATTGATTATCGGGGACCGGCAGACGGGCAAAACCGCGGTGATTCTGGATACGATCATCAATCAAAAAGGCGGAGACGTTATTTGCATTTACTGCGCAATCGGGCAGAAGCGCTCGACGATTGCGCAGGTGGTGAAAGTGCTGACGGACGCTGGCGCGATGGAGTACACGATCATCGTGGCTTCTTCGGCGGCGGAGCCGGCTTCGCTGCAATATATTGCGCCGTATGCGGCTTGCGCGATGGGCGAGTATTTCCGCGATTCGAAACGCCACGCGATTACGTTTTACGACGATCTTTCGAAGCATGCGCAGGCGTACCGCGAGATTTCGCTGCTGCTGCGGCGGCCACCGGGACGCGAAGCGTTTCCGGGCGACGTGTTTTATCTACACTCGCGTTTGCTGGAACGCGCGGCGAAATTGAACGACAAGCTGGGAGGTGGTTCGCTGACTTCACTGCCAGTGATCGAGACGCAGGCTGGCGACGTATCGGCCTACATTCCGACGAACGTGATTTCGATTACCGACGGGCAGATTTACCTGGAAGCGGATTTGTTCAACAGCGGGATTCGGCCGGCGATCAACGTGGGCATCTCGGTGAGCCGCGTGGGCGGGAACGCGCAGATTAAAGCGATGCGGCAGGTGGCCGGGTCGCTGCGGCTGGACATGGCGCAGTTCCGCGATCTGGCGGCGTTCGCGCAGTTCGGTTCGGATCAGCTGGATAAAGCGACGCAGGCGCAATTGGGGCGCGGCCAGCGGCTGACGGAAATTCTGAAACAGGATCAGTACGCGCCGTTCAGCGTGGAAAAGCAGGTAGTGAGCCTGTTCGTGGCGACCAGCGGTGCGATCGACAACGTGCCGGTGGATCAGGTGCGGCGATTTGAGAGCGAGTTTTTGCAGTTTGTGGAAAGCAGCAACGCGGGGATTTTGAAAACGATTGCCGAGAAAAAGGCGCTGGACGATGGCATGAAAGCAGAAATCAAGAAAGCCGCGGACGCTTTCAAAGAACGGTTTATGACGACGATTAAGGATGCGGCGCCGGCTGCGGACGAGAAGGAAGCCAAGGGCGGAAAAGCGAAGGCTGTGGCTGAGAAACCTGCGGTGGCGGCGCCCGCGAAGTAGCGGCAGTCGTTTAAGAGATTATTGGGAGCGGAAGAATAGCGATTCAAGATGGCGACACTTCTCGATTTTCGGCGGCGGATTCGCTCGGTGAAGAACACGCAGCAGATCACGCGTGCGATGAAGTTCGTTGCGGCGGCGCGACTGCGAAGAGCGCAAGAAGCGGCGCTGGCGGCGCGGCCGTACGCGGTGGAACTGGCGCGGCTGCTGCGGTCGATCATGTCGCGGATTGAAGATCCGGAACATGCTTTGCTGGCGAAACGGCCGGAGCAGAACGTTTTGGTGATTGTATTGAGCGGCGAGCGCGGGCTGGCGGGGGCGTTCAACAGCAACATCTTGCGGAAGGCCGCGGAGTTCATGCGGAAACAGACCGGGAAGAAGATTACGGTGGTTCCCGTGGGGAAGAAAGGGCGGGACTCGCTGAAGAAGGCGGGATTCCAGTTTGCCGCGGAGCATGTGAATGTGCTGGCGAAAGTGGAGTTCGGCGTGGCGCGGGATATCGCGGCGCTGGTTACGGAGCTGTACACGAGGGAAGAGATCGACGCGGTTTATGTCGTGTTCAGCGAATTCAAATCGGTGATGACGGCGAATTTGGTGGTGGAGAAATTGCTGCCGGTGGAAGAGATTCGCGACGAAGACACGAAAAGCTCCGAGGTGGGCGCGCGCGAAGCGAAGAAACCAGACGAGACGCCAATCGACTACATTTACGAACAACCCGAAGCACAATTGCTGGGGAAACTTTTGCCGCGGTACATCGAGACGCAACTATTGCGCAGCATGCTGGAGTCTTCCGCGGCGGAATACGCGGCGCGCATGGTGGCGATGGATTCGGCGACGAAGAACGCCGGGGACGTGATTGAGGCGCTGACGCTGCACATGAACAAGGTGCGGCAGGCGGCGATTACGAAAGAGATTATCGAAATTGTGAGCGGCGCGAATTACGGCGCCTAGGAGATAGCATGGCGGAACAGACGGCAGCTGTCGGACATGTGGTCCAGATCATCGGGCCAGTGCTGGATATTCAGTTTGAGACCGGGCATTTGCCGGCGATTTATAACGCGGTGCGCATTACGGGCGAGGGATTCAATACGCCGGAGCCGATTGATGTGACGGTGGAAGTGGAGCAGCACCTGGGCGAGGGGCGAGTGCGCACGGTGGCGATGGAGCCGACCGAAGGGTTGGTGCGCGGGATGAAGGCGGTGGACACGGGCGCGCCGATTACGATTCCGGTGGGACGCGCGACGCTGGGGCGGGTGATGAGCGTGCTGGGGAAGCCCGTGGATCAGCTTGGTCCGCTGACCAGCCCGACAAATTATTCGATTCACCGGCCGGCGCCTTCGCTGGAGGAACAATCCACAACGCTCGAAATGTTCGAGACGGGCATCAAGGTTGTGGATTTGATTCAGCCGTTTTTGAAGGGCGGAAAGATTGGATTGTTCGGTGGCGCGGGCGTCGGTAAGACGGTGTTGATTCAGGAACTGATTCACAACGTGGCGATGCAGCATGGCGGCGTGTCGGTGTTTGCGGGCGTTGGCGAACGGACGCGCGAAGGAAACGATTTGTGGCTGGAGTTTCAGGAGTCCGGCGTGGTGGTGCCGGGGAATTCGGAGAAGTCGCGCGCGGCATTGATTTACGGACAGATGACCGAGCCGCCCGGAGCGCGGTTGCGCGTGGGTTTGACGGGATTGACGGTGGCGGAGTACTTCCGCGACCAGGAACATCTGGACGTTTTGCTGTTCATCGACAACATTTTCCGCTTTGTGCAGGCGGGGTCGGAAGTTTCGGCGTTGCTGGGACGTATGCCTTCCGCGGTCGGTTATCAACCGACTTTGAACACGGAAATCGGCGAGCTGCAGGAGCGCATCACTTCGACGAAGAGCGGATCGATTACTTCGGTGCAGGCGATTTACGTGCCGGCGGACGATTACACGGACCCTGCGCCGGCGGCGACGTTTACGCATCTTGACGCTACGACGAACTTGAGCCGGCAGATCGTGGAACGTGGAATTTATCCCGCGGTCGATCCGCTGGCGAGCTACTCGCGCATTCTGGATCCGCGGATTGTGGGGGCGGAACATTATGCCGTGGCGCGCGCCGTGAAATCGATTCTGCAGCGCTACAAGGATTTGCAGGACATCATCGCGATTCTGGGTATCGAAGAGCTTTCGGACGAGGATAAGCGGACAGTCGCGCGGGCGCGCAAGATCGAAAAGTTTCTTTCGCAGCCGATGTTCGTGGCGGCGCAGTTTACCGGCAAAGAAGGCAAGTACGTCAAGATTGAAGATACGGTGCGGAGCTTCAAGGAAATCGTGGAAGGCAAGTATGACGATTTACCGGAGCAGGCGTTTTACATGGTCGGCACGATTGACGAGGCCATTGCGAACGCAGAGAAGATGAAGGCGAGCGCCTAGGCGAAATGCTTCCTGAGAACATCCAGCTCATCGTGGTCACGCCGGAGCGGCAACTGCTTCGCGAGACCGTGGTGGAGGTGCAGCTTCCGGGCGCGGATGGGTATCTTGGCGTGTTGCCGGGCCATGCTCCGCTGATCACGGAACTGGGAATTGGGGAGCTGAGTTATAAGCCCGTGGGGAATGCGGAGCCGACGGTGCTGGCGATTATGCGCGGGTTCGCCGAGGTGTTGCAGGACCGCGTTACGGTGCTGGCGGAAACGGCGGAGCGGGCGGCCGAAATTGATCTGGCCCGCGCCGAGCGGGCGCTCAAGCGCGCGCAGGAGCGAGTTTCTTCCGGCGATCCGAACCTGGATTGGGATCGCGTAACGATTTCCTTGCAGCGGGCGCTGATCCGCGTTCAGGTGGCGCGCAAGTATCGCGGCGTGCCGGTGCAGCAAGCGTAGGCGTTTACGCTACTCGCGCACGTTGAAGCGTCGCCTTAGGCGGCGCATCCAATACAATGAATGCGTATGGCTAGCGAGCCAATCACGATGTACACGACCGTTTGGTGCCCGGACTGCCGGCGGGCGAAGGCGTTCATGAAAGAACGCGGCGTTGTTTTTCGCGAAGTGGATATCGAGCAGGATGCGTCTGCTGAGGCGATTGTGATCAAGGCGAACCAGGGTAAGCGCAAAGTCCCCACGTTCCAAGTTGGCGATCGGTATTTTGCGTCCAGCCCGTTTGATGCGGCGCAGCTTGCGGAAGAGCTGGGCGTGCCGCTGAATCGCTGAGATTGCTGTGGGCGATGGCGAGTTAGGCTACGGCTTCGCCGCGGGCGAAGACGGATGTGATTTGCAATGCTTCGTCCAGCAGAACGATGTCGGCGTCTGCGCCGGAGCGCAAGACGCCTTTCTTGAATTCCAATCCCAGCAGAGTCGCTGGATTCAGCGTCAACATGCGCACGGCGTCGGCCAGGGATGCGCCGAGATTCACGATGTTGCGCAGCGCGCGATCGAGCGTGAGCGTACTGCCAGCGAGCTTGCCCTCGGAGTTGCGGCAGACGCCGCCACTCACCGTAACTTCCAAATGACCCAGCATGTAGTTGCCATCGGGCATGCCGGTGGCGGAAATGCCGTCGCTGATGAGGATCACGCCGCCGGCGCCTTTTGCTTGTAAGAGCAGCTTCATCGCCGCTTCATCGACGTGGACACCGTCGGCGATAAGCTCAGCGGAAATTTCCGGGGAGGTGAGCACGGCGCCGATGACGCCGCTGTCGCGATGAGAGAAGGGACGCATGGCGTTGTAGACATGCACGGCGTGGTGCGCACCGCGCGCGATTGCTGCGCGAGCTTGTTCGTAGGTTGCATCGGTGTGGCCTATGGCGACGACCATGCCGGCTTTGCGAGCCGCTTCGATGCACGGCGGTGCTCCCAGGAGCTCGGGCGCGATGGTCAGGATTTGCGCGTGGCCGGCCGCGGCATGCAGAAATTTCTCGAGGAGGTCCGCGGAGGGGAGCTTGATCCATTCCGGCGGATGGACGCCGCGGCGCAGCGGACTGATGAACGGGCCTTCGAAGTGGAGGCCGAGAATTTCCGCGCGCGCGTCGCCGCTCTCGTGCTGGACGCAGATGTATTTCGCGATGCCTGCGATGCTGCGCAGAGTGTCGTCGGGACTGGCGGTGACGGTGGTGGCGACCATGGAGGTGGTGCCGTGGCGAGCCGCCATTTTCGTGACCGCGGTGAGGGCTTCGGGGCTGGCTTCCATGACGTCGTGGCCGCCCGCGCCATGGATGTGTACATCGAGAAACCCGGGGATGGCGGTTTGGCGGGGCGCAGAAATTTCTCGAGCTCCGGCAGGGAGCGTCATTGCTTCGCGGGGCCCGATGGATGCGATGACGCCATCGCGAAGCAAGATGCCGGCATCCGCGACCTCGGCGGTTGGAGTAAAAGCACGGGCGACATGAAGCAGCGTGGCACTCATAGGCAGAGAAGCATCGTAGCGGAATTAGGGCAGCAGCGGAAATAGGGCGGGGCCTCAAACGTGAAGGGCGACGCTAAAAGCAAAAGGGAGGATTCTCTGGAATCCTCCCCGGTGCTGTGCTCTCAAGGAGTAAAGCTGTTGACTTTGCTCGGAAAGAAGCCGTTTACTGGCCGGAGTTGCTGGCGCTGGCGGTGCCCGCTGCCTTCGGCACGCTGAGGTAGCCGGAAGCCGAGCCCTTGGTTACTTTGTTGACGACGAGTTCGAGAGCCGCGCGAGTGCCGCCGGTGTAGAAGAAGATCGGTTCGTTGACGGAACGATTCTTCTTTTCGAAGTTTTTGTCATCGGCGAGAACGTTGATGGTGTACTGGTTCTTTTTGGTATTGGTGTCTTTCAGCTCGACCTGGATAGTGCCGACCTTGGTAGCACCGGCCTTGCGCTGCACGGTGAACTCGAAGTAGTCGCGCTGGCCCATGCGGCGAAGCTGGTCGATTTCATCGTGGTTGCGCGCGATGAGCGTGCCCATTTCGCTGCGGGCCATCTCCAGGCCGTTCTTGGTGGCGTCGAGGTCGGTCCTCACGCCGGTGACGTCGCCGTTGAGCTTGTTGACGTCTTCAATGTTTGCTTTCGTAGCGATTTGTCCCGTCAAATCCTTCTGAACTCCGGTCAACTTCTGGTCGTAAGCCACGGCTGTCTTTTTGGTCTGCTTGCGGGCAGAAATGAGCTGATCTTGCGTGACGTTAAGCTTGTCAGTGACCACTTTCACGTCACTTAGCAGCTGTTGATTCTGTTCTTCCGTTTTGGCGAGTCGTTGGCTCAAAGCGTCATTGCTCTGCTTCAGCGAAGCCTGCGTGGTCTGCTCTGCGTTCTTCGTCTGGTTGATGGCGGTCCAGCCCAAGCCAATGCCGATTAGCGAGACGCAGCCCAGAATGCCAACAGCCAAGCCGACCCAGCGAGGGGTTCCGGTCGAGGTGTGGTGGATGGGTTCCTGAAATTCGCTCATGTACAATTTCTCCTTTAGCGCTTCCGCCCTGCGGGAAGGGAGAGTGCATCTGCCAAACCAAACTCCGGTTTAAGCCTGGTTCGAGTACCTAACTCCATATTTTACTTGAGTTTACGTACGGGTAGACTGTCTAGAAGCAAGCCCGGTGCCTAGGCGAGCAGCAGTAAATTTTACGTGCTTGGGGGCTGGTTTGTAAATTTTGCTGGTTTGTGGACAAGCCTAGGGCGGCGCGAGCAGAAGAACGAGTCTAAACCAACGAAGAAAATCCAGGTGCCTGCAACTGATTGTAAAGATTGTGGTTAGAGGCAGTCAATTAAGCTGCCCGCGAGGTGGCTCCGGAATCCAGTTCGCGCGGAGGGCCAAAATAGCGATCCAGAGTGTTCATGGCGGCGTCCAGAACGAGCCGACAATCGGCGCAACCGCCGAGATGCGTTTGAATCTCGCCCTCGACAGGTTTCGAGAGACGCCCCTCTAAGTACCAACAAATCAAATGGATAGTGTCCCGACAGGTCATTTACAGCCATCCCCTCTGACGCCTTACGCTGAACCGAACCCCAGGATACGAGTGCACTTCGTTCACCAAATGTTCATGGAAGTGCGTCAATATCTAATTACCTGAAGAAAAAGGGTTTAGCTAAAAGGTTCAACAGCCCCGAATAGACGGAAAGCGCACAGATTACATGTTCGGTGACGGAACTGTGCAGGGGACTGGGCATGGGATTGGCCCACTTGCCCGATAGCTGCTAGCGGAGTGGGGTCCCGGTCATTTGGCGCAGGGCGGCGATGCGATCTCCAAGCGGCGGGTGTGTGCTGAAGAGGGATGACACAGCCCCCATTCCGAAAAGCGGCTTCACGATGCAAAGAGCGGCGGTTGCCGGTGGGATAGCGGTCGTGGGGATGCGGTTGTTGTAGGCTCCCAGCTTCTCGAGCGCCCGGATCAATCCATGGGGATTGCCGACCATGCGGGCTCCGGTTTCGTCAGCGGAATATTCCCGTTGGCGAGAGAGCGCGAATTGGAGAAGGACAGCCGCGAGCGGCGCCAGAATCATGAGCAACAAGGCCATGATTCCGCCGGCGCCGCCGCGCTCGCGGTCATCATCACGGCTTCCATAGCCGAGCCAGGGTCCCCAGTGCGCAATCCAAGTAATGGCGCCAGCGATGGTGGCGGCGATGGAACTGATCAGGATGTCGTAGTTGCGGACGTGGGAGAGCTCATGGGCGATCACGCCCTCGAGTTCTTCGTCGTTCATTAACTGCAGTAAGCCTTCGGTGACGGCAACGGAGGCATGGCGCGGGCTTCTGCCGGTCGCGAAGGCATTCGGAGCGGCTTCGGGAACTACGTACAACTTGGGCGCGGGCAGACTGGCCTTGGCTGCCAAGCGCTCCATGACGGCGTAGAGCCGCGGCACTTCCTCCCGCGTAACCGGGCGAGCGCCGCTGGACCATAGAGCGATCTTGTCCGAGAAGAAATAGGCAAACGCGTTGGTGCAAATCGCGAAGGCCAGCCCTATGGTCATTCCGTTGCGCCCGCCAAAATATTGGCCGACCAGCATCAACGTAAGCGTGAGAGCCACCAGCACAAATGTCGTTCGCAAAATTCTCATCTTCGTTCCTCTTTCACCGACCCCGGAACTGCCGCGCGAAGCCGCTGTGCAATTACATTCGCGCTGCGACGGCGGGTGCTTTTGTTTTTGCGCGCTCGAAGCGCATCGCTTCTTTTTGACCATCACGATCGACGATGAGATGGTCGCCGGGCAATACTTTGCCTTCCAGAATTTCCATCGCGAGGGGATCCTGGATCAATCGTTGGATAGCCCGGCGCAGGGGCCTCGCGCCGTAAGCAGGATCGAAGCCTTCGCGCAGGACCAGTTCCTTGGCGGCTGGAGTAAGGGTCAGGGTGATCTTGCGCTCCGCCAGCAAATTCTCGACGCTCTTCAGCAGGAGATCAACGATGCTCATCAGCTGCTCTTTGCCGAGCGGATTGAAGATCACGATTTCGTCGATGCGGTTGATGAACTCCGGCCGGAACGACTGGCGCAGCGCTTCCATGGCTTCCTTGCGCGCTTTTTCCGGATCCTTGCCGGCGAGCTCGAAAATGGCCGTGGAGCCGACATTGCTGGTCATAATGAGCACGGTGTTGCGAAAGTCCACGGTGCGGCCCTGGCCGTCGGTCAGGCGTCCGTCTTCAAGGATCTGCAGCAGCACGTTGAAGACATCGGGATGGGCCTTTTCAATTTCATCAAACAAGACCACCGAGTACGGATGACGGCGGACCTGTTCGGTGAGCTGGCCGCCTTCTTCGTAGCCGACATAACCCGGTGGCGCGCCGATCAGCCGCGAAACGGTGTGCTTCTCCATGTACTCGCTCATGTCGATGCGAATCATGAGTTTTTCGTCGTCGAAGAGAAACTCCGCGAGCGCGCGAGCCAGCTCGGTTTTTCCGACGCCGGTTGGTCCGAGGAAAATAAAAGAACCGATTGGGCGTTTGCCGTCGGAGAGTCCGGCGCGACTGCGGCGCACGGCGTTGGAGACACGTTTGAGAGCATCTTCCTGGCCGACCACGCGTTGCCGCAAGCGACCCTCCATATGCACTAGCTTGGCGGCTTCGCCTTCCAGCAAGCGGCCCACGGGAATACCGGTCCACTTGCTCACCAGCTTGGCGATGTCTTCTTCATCGACTTCTTCCTTGAGCATCGGCGCTTGCTTCTGCATGGCCGCAAAGGCTTCTTGCGCTTTTTGCAGATCGCGTTCCGCCGCGGCGATCTTGCCGTAGCGGATTTCCGCGACTTTGGCGAGTTCGCCCGAGCGCTCGAAGCGCTCCGCTTCTGCTTTAAGCTGCTCGATTTGCTCTTTGAGCTTGCGAATTTTGCCGATGGCTTCTTTCTCGGCCTGCCAGCGGGCTTTCTGGGCGCTTGATTCTTCTTTCAGTTTGGCGAGTTCCTTTTCGATTTGCTCGCGGCGTTCTTTGGAGTGTGCGTCGGTTTCTTTGAGCAGGGCCTGGCGCTCGATTTCGAGTTGCATAATGCGCCGCTCGATGGTATCGATTTCGACGGGGAGCGAGTCGATTTGCATGCGCAAGCTGGCCGCGGATTCGTCGATCAAGTCGATGGCTTTGTCCGGGAGAAAGCGGTCGGAAATGTAGCGGTGCGAAAGGGTGGCCGCGGCGAGAATCGCGGCATCCTTGATGCGTACACCGTGATGCACTTCGTAGCGCTCTTTGAGGCCGCGAAGAATCGCGATAGTGTCCTCGACGGTGGGCTCGTTGACCAACACTGGTTGGAAGCGGCGTTCGAGAGCGGGATCCTTCTCGATGTACTTCTTATATTCGTTGAGCGTGGTGGCGCCGATAGCGCGTAACTCGCCGCGTGCCAGCGCGGGCTTGAGCATGTTGGAAGCATCCATCGCGCCTTCCGCTGCGCCGGCGCCGACCAGGGTGTGCAGTTCATCGATGAACAGGATGATCTGCCCTTGCGCATCGGTAATCTCTTTCAATACGGCTTTGAGGCGGTCTTCAAATTCTCCGCGATACTTGGCACCGGCAACGAGCGCGGCGAGGTCGAGGGCGACGAGGCGTTTTGTTTTCAGCACGTCGGGTACGTCGCCGGAAATGATGCGTTGCGCGAGTCCTTCGGCGATGGCGGTCTTGCCGACGCCGGGTTCGCCGATCAACACGGGATTATTCTTGGTGCGCCGCGCGAGAATCTGCATCACACGGCGAATCTCTTCATCGCGGCCGATCACGGGATCGAGCTTGGAGCGCCGGGCAAGATCGGTGAGGTCTCGCGCATACTTTTCGAGGGAAGCGTAGGTGGCTTCGGGATTCTGCGAAGTGACGCGCTGGCTGCCGCGCACGCTGGTGAGAGCTTGCAAGATCGCTTCGTAGGAAGCGCCTTGGCGCTTCAAGATTTGGCCGGCAGAGTCGCGATCGCGCGCGGCAATGGCCAGGAACATGTGTTCCGTGGAGACGTATTCGTCCTTGAATTTGGTGGCTTCCTGGAACGCGCGGTCGAGTAAGTCGTTCAGCGGGCGTCCCATATTCTGCTGCGCAAATCCCGAGACTTTTGGAAGCTTGGCGATTTCACGATCGATATCCTGCTGCAGGGCCTCGCTGCGGATGCCGAGACGAGCGAGAAGCGGCGGGACCACGCCATCCGGCTGCGACACCAGGGCGGCAAGGAGGTGCACGGGCTCGATTTGCTGATTCTCGTGCTGGGCGGCCACATCCTGAGCGGTACGCAGGGCTTCCTGCGCTTTCACGGTCATTTTTTCAAACTGCAGCATGTCGTCCTCACACCTTCATCGGATTCCAGGGAACCCCCTTCGAGGGCACCTCAGTGTTACCACATTTTGCCGCGCGATGCGTTTGGGCTTTGTACGGTCCCGCAAGATGCTCGCACGATTTGCTGCGGCGAGCGAATCCTGGTGCTCCTCCGCCGCTAACTGGTTCCCGGCGTTCCTGTGGGAGTGGAACTGCTAGACTGTGCGGCTATGCGCATGGAAGAGCTCGAATTCGATCTGCCTCGCGAACAGATCGCGCAGCGGCCCCTGGTCCATCGACAAGACTCGCGGCTTCTGCAGCTTTGCCGAGTGACTGGCGCTGTTGAGGATGGGCGGTTCACGGAGTTCCCCGGTCTGCTGCGCGGCGACGAACTCCTTGTCGTCAACAACGCGCGCGTGATTCCCGCACGACTCTTCGGCAAGCGGCTGGGAACTCGAGCCGATGAGGTTCCGAATGAAGGTCACAACGAAACTTCCAAAGGGCGCGTCGAGGTTTTTCTTTTGCGGCGAGTCGGCGACGACAGCTGGGAAGCTCTGGTTCGTCCGGGCCGCAAAATGCAAATCGGCCAGCGCGTGTTATTCGGGGAAGGTGAACTGGAAGGCGAGGTAGCTGCTCGCGGAGAGCTGGGCGAGCGGACGATTCGCTTTTGCTCGCACGACGCGATCAGTATCACGGACCATCTCGAAGAGCTGGGACACGTTCCGCTGCCGCCGTACATCGATCGCGCTGACGAGGCGAGCGATCGCGAGCGTTATCAAACGGTCTTCGCCACCCGGCCGGGAGCTGTGGCTGCGCCGACAGCCGGTTTACATTTCACGCCGGAGATTTTTCAAGCGATTCGCGACCGCGGTGCGGAGATTTGCGAACTGACTCTGGACGTCGGCCTCGGCACCTTCCAGCCGGTACACACCGAAACGCTCGAGGAACACCCCATCCACTCAGAGTCTTACGAAATCCCGCGCGAGACTGTAGAGCGCATTTGCGCAGCGAAAGCGGCCGGCAGGCCCATCGTGGCTATCGGCACGACTGCCGTCCGTGCACTTGAGGACAGCGCACTGCGTGCCGCTGAAGCCGGTCCAGGCGATTTTGTCCTTGCGGGCAGAGCAGACGCTCGCGTGTTCATCACACCAGGATTTCCATTTCGCGTGGTGGACGCGCTACTGACAAACTTCCATCTTCCAAAGTCGACGTTGCTCGCGTTGGTTTGCGCCTTCGCGGGGCGCGATCCCGTGCTGGCGGCGTATCGTCACGCGGTTGCCGCGGGCTATCGCTTCTATAGCTATGGCGATTGTATGTGGATTCGTTAGGACGTAGAAAAGTGTGTGCTAGCGGTATTCCGGCGGACAGTGCCGCCGCAACAAACTGCAACTGCTTGGACAAGCAGGGAGGCAGCCGCAACGCGGAGCCTCCCTCTCGTCCCTTCCGAAGGAGCCACGGAGACTCCTCGCCTACTCGTTGAAAACAAACACGCGGGTCTGGCCGGCGAAGCGAACTTCCTTAACCTGGCCATTTTCGCTCAAGAGCACGGAGTCGTATGCCGCTTTGTTGCTGCGATCTTCCCAGCGGCCGTCGGATTCGGCGACGACGTCTTTGCCCTTCTGGACGGTGGCTTTGCTGCCGTCGATCATCAGGCGGTACTCGCCGGCTTTCAGATCGGCTTTTCCAACCTTGGCGTTTTGCGCGAGGTTGATAGTCTTGGTAAAGGGCTTGGCGAACGCGGGCACAGTTAGTGCGAGAGAGGCCAGCAAGGCGAAACTGCGGACGAAAGAATTGGTTTTCATGCGTGTCATCTGCCTTTCGGTAAGGATCGAGTCAGCTGGAAACAGAACGATCCGCGAGAGAGTATTGACACGCTCCGCAGGGACGAGTAGGCTCGCCTGCGAGACACATCGCTCTTCCTGGACTAACGGCCGGAAAGACTGCGTGTCAACGCCCCGCGGCTGCCACCGCGGGGTTTTTGCTGTAAACCCCGAACAGCTCAAGTCACCAGCTGCACTGGTATAGACGAATGTCCCCTAGCGAATGTTTCGCGGCGTAGCGAAGATTGTTGTGCTTTCTCAGTCACTAAGGGGTCCTTATCTTATGGAAATAGCAAGAGTTCCATCAAATTTAGCGGCCAGAGTCTTAAAGTTTTGTAAATACTCCTTGGCTTTCTGTTGACGAATGGTGCCGGCTTGCGTCTGCGGCTTAATCGCGCGGATTTGGCGCCAAGCGGCTCGTGCATCAGTTTGTAGGTTCATCTATACTCAGGTGCTCTTTTCGGATACCAGGGATGCGGACCCTCGTACTTAGCGATCTTCACGCGAACATGAGTGCCCTTGACGCGGTGCTGGAAGCAGTCAAGGGGCGCTGGGATTCGTGTGTATGTCTCGGCGATGTAGTGGGCTACGGCCCTGATCCGAACGAAGTGACATCCCGCTTGCGCGAAATTCGCGCCGAAACCATTCGCGGCAATCATGACAAAGCCGCTGCGGGATTAATGGACACCAGCGACTTCAATCCGGTAGCGAAGGCAGCGGTGGACTGGACGCGCAGCCAATTGCTTCCGGACAATCTCGCGTGGCTCGCGGCGTTGCCACAGGGACCATTGGAAACGGCAGGAGTAGTGCTCGTGCATGGAGCGTTCCAGGACGAGGATGAATACGTCTTCACGCCGGAACAAGCGCTGGATGGCCTGCTGGATTCGACGGCGGCCATCACCCTCTTCGGGCACACGCATCACCAGGGCGGATTTTCGTATCAAGACTCGAATCTGGAAGTGCTGCAAATTCGGCCGCGCGCGACGGAATCTTTCGCTGCCCTGCGCATCAATTCGGGCCGGCGGTATTTGTTGAATCCTGGTTCCATCGGCCAGCCGCGGGACGGCGATCCGCGCGCGGCTTTTGCGATTGCCGATCTGGAAAACAACACGGTCGAATTCTGGCGCGTGCAGTACGATATTTCCGCGGTCCAGGAACGCATGCGGCGGGCGCACTTGCCCGAAGCGCTGGTGCAGCGCCTGGTTGTCGGGCGCTGAAGCGGCGACTGAGGAAACGCATTATGGCTGAGTTACTGCCTGAGGCTCCATCACCGCCGGAGGAGAGCGGCGGTGGCCGGCGCGTGCTGCTGCTCGTCGGCGTCTCGGTGGCCGCTGCAGCGCTGGTGCTTTTCGTATGGCTGGGCACCGCGCGGCGCCCAGCGCCTTCGGCTCCTGCGCATCTGGCCTTCAGCGCCGTCGAGCAGTCGTACGCGCCCAACGTCCGTGTCGAAAATGTGGCGTTGAGCCGCGCGGAGAATTATCTCCATCAGGAAGTCACCACGCTGCAAGGCGACTTGGTCAATTCCGGAGAGCGTTCGTTACAGAGCGTCGAGCTCACCATCGACTTCCTGGACGAGATGAACCAGGTAGTGCTGCGGCAGTCGCTCATTAGCTCGGCGCCACAGCCGCTGGCACCCAAGGGCTCCCGCGCGTTCGAAGTTTCGTTCGAGCATGTGCCGTCCGCCTGGAACATGCAAAGCCCGGTGATACGCGTTACGGGTTTGCAACTAGCGCGATAAAATAATAGACCTTATAACTGATAAGTTTATACTATTAGGCATGGAGCTTGCCGCCGAGGTGGAAGCCAGCCTGCGCGAGTTTGCAGCTGGGGGCCCGGTCGAGGTCCGCGAAAACGGCGGCCGCCTTGCGCCGCTTTCGGTTTTGTCCTGGGAGATCCGCGGCGCCGGAGAGAAACCGCTTCTGCACCTGTGGTCCGACCAATACAATCTTACGCGGCGGATTCTCGGTATCACGGATCATTCGGAACAGCGGCTTGCTTTGGCGGTCGAGCGTTTTGGCCGCAGCAAGCCTGACCGCATCGAATTCGTCCGCGTAGAGTTCGAGCGCGGCGCGCGCGAGCTCTCTCGAGCTGAGTTTGGCGAGCGTCTCCGCCACATTCTTGCGGCGCAGTTCCCGGACGAATCGCTCGAATCGCTGACCACCTCTGCCGACCTGGAACACACGCTTTCCGGCAGCTACGCGCGCGGAGTGCTGCGGCGAGGGACAATCCAGGCCGCTTTTCTCGCGGTTGCGGAAGGCGAATCCGCGGACGCCGTCGACAGCACGCTGACGTTCGGGTTGTTGTGGCTGGATCGTTTGCGGCAGTCAAATAGCCGGGGAACGGTCTCGGGCCTGCGGCTCATCGTTCCCAAGAAAGCCGGCGCCCGGGTGGCACACCTGCTTCCGGCCGTGGATTCCAGCATGCGCATTTCGATCTACGAGCTGGACACCACTCGAGAGACTCTCGAACTCATTGATCCCGGAGCGGTGACGAATATCGACATCAGCATCGTGCCGCATCGCGAGTCCGAGGCGCTTCTTGCTCGGGCGCGGCCGGAACTGGAGTCCATTGTTGCCCTGGCTCCGCAGGCGATCACGCTTCATCCGAGCCTGGCGTCGCGCGAAGTGTTTTTGCGCTTTCGTGGACTGCCCTTCGCTCGCTGGCACGAAGGGCGCGTTTTTTTCGCCACATCAGAATCGCGGGAGGAAGTGACGCCCATCAACCGGCTGGCGCTAAAGACTCTGCTCCACGAACTGGAAGTACATCGCCATCCACTGGCGACGGATACGCGGCACCCGCTCCATCGCGCCCGCCCCGAGCGCTGGCTCGAAGCCATCGTCTGCCAGGACATCACGCGCGTCGATCCTGCGCTGGATCCGCGGTTTGTATATCCGCAGGTTTTCGCTAATGCCGGCGGCGAGCACGGAATTCTCGATCTCCTGGCAGTCACGCGTGCGGGGCGTCTCGCCATTCTCGAACTGAAAGCCGCCGAGTCTGTGCGTTTGCCCCTGCAAGCGGCAGGCTACTGGCTGCACATTCGCAAACATCTCGAGCAGGGCGACTTTCCGCGCTACGGCTATTTCAACGGCATCCAGCTGCAGTCCGCCGCCCCGATTGTGTATCTTGTCGCACCAGCGCTGCGCTTTCATCCGACCACGGACACGCTTCTCCGCTACTTCTCGCGCGAGATTGAAGTCGTCCGCGTAGGTCTTGCGGAAAGCTGGCGCCGCGGGTTTCGCGTGGTGCTGCGGCAGTGAATTAACATTTCTCGCCAGCGGCCAATCCGCTGTGACCACATCTTTTATTCAGGTTAAGATGATGGCTTGCTACAACGGAGCCATGCGCGTGCACTTTACTGCCTCGATTCGACAGAACGGAAAGATCACGATAGTGGACCTGACGGGTCACCTGACTTCCTTCGAAAGCGTTGGTTTGCACGATACCATCAGCAACCTCGTTCGGCAGGGACGCAAGCGCATCATCTTGAACCTAAGCGGCCTCGAATATTTGGATAGTTCCGGGATCGGCTTGCTGGTTCGCAACTACATGACGGTGATTAAGGCCGGCGGCGAAATGAAGGTCGTGGGACTAACGTCCCGCGTCGAAGAGATTCTGAAAATCACCAAGCTCTCGCAGGTTCTGGCGGAATGCCAGGACGAAGAAGCGGCGCTACGCAGCTTGGTTGACAACGAGCCGCGCAAATCCGGGTAGCCCTGCGTCGTTTTTCTGGAACAACACCGGCTTCTTGCAGAACCCACGGCAAACGAGCGGATATTTCTGGCCGTAAAAGGAGAGAAGCAGCTAGGGGGTTGCCCTAACTGCTTCCCGGGGTGTGTCCTCGAAGTGGTTTTGATAATTTAGATGCGCCGCAGCAAAAAAGGTTTCCTTTAACTACAAATTTCTTCCAGAAACTTCAAACTGCGGCTAAACGTCAGTAAAACAAATACTTACGCCACCGCTCATCGCGATGGCCGATAAGCCTCATCAGTTGTCGCGAGGTATGCAGCGTAAAGGGACGCGGTTTGCGCGCCAGTTTCAGCCCGGCTTCTTCCGGGGTACGGTCGCCCTTGTTGTTATTGCAGCGGTAGCAGCAAGCCACCAGGTTTTCCCAGGAAGACCTGCCGCCGCGCGAACGGGGCACCACGTGGTCCAGCGTCAGCTCCGAGCTGGGGAAAATCCTCCCACAGAACTGGCAGGTATTGCGGTCGCGCAGCAGGATGTTTTTCCGGGATAGTGCCCGGCTTTGCTGTGGGATATGGCGATACGCCAACAAGCGAATTACGGAGGGCACCTTGTGAGCGTGCGCCGCGGAATGCACTTCAGAACTGTGCATTTCCTCGGCTTGCGCTACACCCTTCAGCAACAGCACCATGGCACGTCGCACCGCAGTCACATTTATGGGCTCGTAGGTCGCGTTGAGCACCAAGACGGGCTCCTGCATCAGCGACGCACGTCGCGGCACCATCGGATTGTGGGTTCTACTACCGGCAGGACTTTCGGAGCCAGGCACAGTTGCGGCAGCCGCATCGGGGGTATGGCGCCCCCGGGAATCGCCCGCGTTTGGCCGCATGGCGCTCATCGCGCGTTCCTCGGGTCTTCCTCACCAAAGCCTGCCACAGGATTGCGAACCGCCCGGGCCACCGTCAGCCCGATCACCGATTTCGCTCCTGCCTCCAGCAGCGCCCGAGAACAAGCATCGAGCGTCGCTCCAGTGGTCATTACATCATCTACCAGTAAGACGCGTCGGTTGTCAACTTGGGTGCCGGGGCGTGTGGCAAAAGCGCCACGAACGGACTCCCAGCGCTCCTCCAGGCTCAGTACCCGTTTGTCGGGTCGCGGTCGCGTGCGCATCAGCAGCACCGCCTGGCGAGGCAAACGCAGCCTTCTGGCCAGAGGCTTGGCGAGCAGGTCCGCCTGGTTGTATCCCCGCTCCTTTTCGCGCACGCGATGCAGCGGAACCGGCACCACCACATCTGCCCGGAGCGCTTCCCGCTCCCGCTCAGCGAGTTCGGCCAGCCGCGCCGCGAACCAACCGCCTAGTGGCTCGATGCGTTCAAATTTCAGCAGCAGGATCGCCCGTACCAGCGCCCGATCATAAAAAGCAAAGCTGCGGACGCGCTCGAAAGCGTAGGTTTTATGCTGGCATGCCGGACACAGACGGCGAGAATCCGCTTGCTCGTTGAATGCTCGCAGCGGCGACCCGCAAATCTCGCAGATCTTCCGTGGTACGGGCTCAAACGACGCGAGACATTCGTCGCAAATTGGCACGCGAGTCGCGTGCGTCAGCAATTGCTCGCAAATCCTGCAGCCCGCCGGGAGCCACACACTGGCTAGCGCGCTGGTGACGTGCGCTAGCCAGCCGCCCACGCCCGATCGCACGCGTGCTTCCGCTGCCATAGCGGCAAAAGCCTACTCCGTTTTGTCTTATAAAGAAATAGAGAAGTAACGTGCCAGTAATTTCAGCAGGTTACAGCAGGCCTTGCTCGAGCTTTTCCTGGCAGCTGATGCAGTTCTTCGCCCAGGGCACCGCTTCGAGGCGCTTCTGTTGCAGCTCTTCCTCGCACGTTGCGCAGGTTCCGTAGGTATTGCTCGAAATCCGGCGCAGCGCCTCGTCAATCATGTTCAGGATGGTGCGGTCCGTGTTCGTCATCCCAAAGAGAAATTCCTTGGTGTACGAGTTAGCGGCTTTGTCCGCTAGGTCCACGGTGGGGTCTTCGTCCGCCGCTCGCCCTTCTTCCTGAGTTCGCGCGATGGTTTTCATCAACTCTTCGCGCCTCGTGCTCAACTTCTTTTTGTAGTAGTCCAATCTTTTCTTGTCCATAGGTCCCGCCCCTCTACGACCTCTCCGGGGCCATCTAAAAACTCCGTAGTGTAGGCTGCCTCATTCGGACTGTCAAGGATCAGCCGCCACCCACAGGCCACATCTGATGCGCTAGCCCTTCATTCGGTTGTTAAACCAAAGATTTGACTTTGCCGGGGCGCCGAGCACAATTAGGACGTTCAAATCTCAGTAGCTGCCGCACTGCCGGACAACCGTCCCCTGCCATGAACATTCTCGACCTCATCGTTGGCAAGCCGCTCAAAACTTCCGACGAACGCGCCGAGCAGATCGGGGCTGCCGCCGGTGTGCCCATCTTCGGTTTGGACGCGCTAAGCTCCGCAGCGTACGGCCCGGAAGCCGCCTTGAGCCTGTTGATGCCGCTCGGCCTTCTGGGCTTGCGGTACATCATGCCCATCAGCTTCGCGATCATCGCCTTGCTGATCATCGTCTTTTTCTCTTATCGCCAGACCATCGCTGCTTACCCGTCTGGCGGTGGCTCTTATACCGTAGCTCGCTTCAATCTCGGCACTTCCGCTGGACTTCTTGCGGCGGCCGCCCTGCTCGCCGACTACATCCTTACGGCTTCGGTCGGCGTGTCCGCCGGTGTGGGAGCGCTCATTTCGGCGCTCCCCCGTCTGCAGCCACACACCGTAGAGATCTGCGTTGGAATCCTGGCCGTGGTCACCATCATCAACCTGCGCGGCGTGCGCGAAGCGGGCGTGGTCTTCATGGTGCCGACCTACCTGTTCGTCGGAGCCCTGATCATCACCATCGCCGCCGGGCTGATTCGTGCGGCCGCAAGCGCAGGCCATCCCATTCCTGTCACATCGCTCCCGCCTGCACCGCCGGTCACGCAAGCCGTCACCTACTGGTTGCTGCTGCGCGTCTTCGCTAGCGGTTGCACCGCGCTGACGGGTGTCGAAGCCGTGAGCAACGGCGTCAAGGCTTTCCGCGAGCCTGCGGTCAAAAACGCACAGCGCACGCTCACCATAATTATCTTCATCCTGGCGATTCTCCTCGCCGGGATTTCCTATCTCGTCAAAATCTACGGTATCACTGCCACCGATCCCGGGCAGCCCGGCTACCAAAGCATTCTGTCGATGTTGATTGCCGCGGTCTTCGGCAAGGGCGCTTTCTACTACGTTGCCATCGCATCCATCCTTCTGGTGCTCTCGCTCTCTGCCAACACCGCGTTCGCGGACTTTCCCCGCCTCTGCCGGGCCATCGCTCAGAACAATTATCTTCCTCATCTATTCGCCCAGCGTGGCCGCCGGCTGGTGTACACCCAAGGCATCGTCGTGCTGGCCCTCCTCTCCGGTTTTCTGCTGGTCGTTTTCGGGGGCGTAACGGACCGGCTCATCCCGCTATACGCTATCGGCGCCTTCCTGGCCTTCACGTTGTCGCAAGCCGGCATGGTGCAGCACTGGCGCAAGGTCCGCGGACCCCACTGGCGCAAATCGGCGTTCATCAACGGCTTCGGAGCATTGGTCACCGGTGTCACTACCATCGTCGTGCTGGTGGCGAAATTTACCGAGGGCGCGTGGATCACGCTCTTATTCGTCCCTTTGGTGATCCTGCTGTTTCGCCAGGTCCGCCGCCACTACCACAACATCGCCATGGCTACCGCGTGTCCTTGTCCTGTCGAGCCGCGGGCCAGTGCGACACCGCCTATCGCGGTGATTCCCATCGATCGTTGGAGCGTTCTCACCAAGCGGGGCCTCGAGTTTGCCTGCCGCGTATCGACCGACGTGATCGCCGTGCATGTCGAGTTGGCAGAACATTCCGAATTGCTCCGCGACGATTGGGAACGCTACGTCGAAGCGCCGTTCCGGGCCGAAGGCACTCAGCCGCCCACCCTTGCCATCGTGCCATCGCCCTATCGTTTCGTGGTTGTCCCCATCGTTCAATTCGTGCTCGACCTCAGCGCGAAACATCCCAACCGCCAGATCGTGGTGGTTATTCCTGAACTCGTCGAGGATCGCTGGTACGAATACTTCCTGCATAATCAGCGCGCGCGTCTCCTCGAGTGGACTCTTTTGGTACGCGGAAACGAGCGCATTTTTACCGTTTCGTCCCCTTACCACCTTCAGAGATCGCCTTAGACGGTCGCTGATTTCCCATTTTTATATTGCGTGCGTAGAGCTGACGCGGCTAGATACTCGCCACTATCTGGTCCGACCCTAACCGGCCTGAGCCTCGACGTCACCGTCCTCCTCTCAGCTGCTCCGGAATCAGTGGAATTGAACTTCGACGTACTCTTTGCGCTGGTCGTCTTCTGCGACCGGCCACGGTTGAACGCACTCGCCTCGCTCCTCCGTCCGCTGCATAGCGTTGGAGCAAGTCTTCCCAGCGCTAATTTAGTCCGGCTTTAGCGCATCTAGTGGCGTCCTGACCGCGTCTTCATAATCAATTTGCGGCCGTTTGAGGTGAAATTCCGCGGTCTTCTTCGTCTTTGTGGGTAGCCCGGTTTTGGTTTTCCGTCGCGGTGCAGGCTCAGGCTGGTGGCCGCCATGAATCCTGCTCTTCGATCGGTCTGTGGTGGGGTGCTTCCCGGGCGGGAGCTGACCCATGTTTTTCCTTCGCCTCGGTTTGCGGGGCGCTTTGACCGCCACCTTGTCGTTGTTTGCCTTTTCCGGCTTTTTGCACGCTCAATCGGATTTCTCTTCTCGGAAGCTTGCCGCCGGCTCGCCAGCAGGCCGCTCGCTCGTCCCCGTGCAGGACTGCCAAACCGGGGATCTCGACTCGCACCTCCGTGCACCCATGTTCGCGGCGACGACGCCACATTTACTGCTCTGCGGAGCGTCTCCGGCGGACATTCCGGATTCGCCTCCCTGCGCGTGGGGATCTGCCGCTGGGTCCGGATGCCGCAGCTCCGGCGATTCCGCCACGCATTCAGCGTTTGAGTCTTTTGGCAAGAAAGGTCAATCTATCTTTGACGTGCGCGCCAGAGTCCTCGAGATTCTGGAGGGTGGCAATGCTTGCACCGCGTGGTTTCGCGACCGGGTCCCCGACCCCGCACGCATGTTCCGCACTCTTTCCTTCACCGTGGACCGCAAAGCCATCGACTACGTGATAGAGCGCCGGGACAGCGGCAGCTCCGGAGTCTTCGTCAATCCTTATGTCGCCAATGTGCTGCAAGACGGAGGCGAGTTCCAGAACGTCGCCCTAAACGCCGGAGGCGCCTTCTTTCGCCCATCCGCGACTCTTGTCCGGCTGGCCAAGGAGGGCGGCCCTTTGCAGTTCCGCGGAGCTCGCACGCTCAAGGTGGGGCCGTACATGGGCAATACCCTGCAGGCGCAGATCACCACTTTGCTTCACGAACTCGGACACGTGGCTGGACTTCTCCCACTCGATACCAACGACGTCAACGGCCAATCGGCAGCCAATACGCGCGAAGTGCTTCGCCACTGTCAGCCCGAAATCGAGTCCACAGCAAAGCATCGCTGGCTGTCTGCTTCACGCTGAAACGTTTCCATCCCGGCCGTCACTATGTACACGAGTTGAACCTGCTTCGCTGCGGGAACAACCCGATCTCCGGTAGCTAGCTGCTGTTTCACCGGAATGCGCGGAGGGCACTTCAGGGAGAGTTGTGCTCTCCGCGCCTCTTTCTTTCGGCCCGGCCGCGGCTTCTTGGAGCGATCACTGCACAGCGCTCGCGCCCGAGGCGCTGCACGGTGCGGAGATAATCGCGCCGCTCTGATCGAAGCGGACTATGCCGGTTTCATCGATGCAAAAGCTGCGTTGCCCGCTGCTGCCAGCCACCATCGGCGTGGCCTGGACGGTGAACGTGACAGTGCCGGGTGTACAACCGGCGGCCCCCACCGGAACCACAGGCCCCGCTATATACGTGAACGAATAGCCGCTCTTCTGCCCACTCGCAAGCAGGCCATCCATTAGATCGGCGCCCTGACAAGTCGCCGGCGGAGTCCCAGCCAGGGAGAGCAGGTCCGGCGAGTAACCGTTGCCGTAGGACGTATCATAAGTCATGTTCGCGGTGAAAATCGCCCGCAAGGAAGCCACTGCAGAGGTTTCATTCGCGCTGATTCGCGAGCGCATAAAGCTCGGAATCGCCAGTGCGGCGATCACCAGAATGATCGTCACCACCATCAATAGCTCGATCAGAGAAAAGCCGTTGGGCTTGCGCCTCATGATCGTACCCCCTTTTCCAAGACGCCAAAACGCGGCTTCAAACCGCTGCAGGCATCTCGTTCAGGTAACGTAGAACCCCCCCCGTCCCATGCTGCCAGGGTGGTTCGAGTCATAACCGACGGTAACTATACTGCGGTATTGGTTTCCTGGAAACGCGTTCTTGTAGCCGCCCTCGCATCCCACCCTTGCTCCCGCACCAGGGCTTTTCCTCGCTGGGGCGAGCACCTCGCAACTACTACGGTCCTTGCGCGTCCTACCATGGGAGCGAGGAGCTATACTGTCGTGCTCGCATCGATGAGTAAAAGGCGCTAAAGGGCCGACCATGAAAATCCCGCGCATCGCACTTTCGCTCGCAGTCCTGCTGGTTCTTGTTTTTGGTTTTCTTGGCCGCTGGCGCAAAGCCACGGCCGCACAGCAACCAGGCACGGCCTCAGCTCAGCCAGCGCCCACCATCGACCAATACCAACCCAAATCCACCCTCGTCACCAAGGAACACCAGCTGGACCGCGCCAAGTTCCCGTTCATCGACATTCACAGCCACCACTGGAATCCCACTCCGGACCGCGTTGATCAGCTCGTCAAGGAAATGGACACTATCAATCTCCGTGTGATCGTCAACCTCAGTGGAGGCACCGGCGAAGATCTGAAACGCACCATCGCCGTGATGAAGGGACGCTATCCCAACCGCTTCGTCGTCTTCGCCAACTTAAGCTACGACGACATCAACACTCCCGGCTACGGCGCGCGCGCAGCGGCCCGGCTAGAAGCCGATGTAAGAAACGGCGCCCAGGGTCTGAAAATCTTCAAGAATTTCGGCATGGACCTCAAATACGCCAACGGCCAGCGCGTTCACGTCGATGATCCGCAATTCGATCCCGTCTGGGGGAAATGCGCCGAGCTCAAGATTCCCGTTCTAATTCACATCGCCGAACCCTCCGCGTTTTTCGACCCCTGGGACTATCAAAACGAACGATGGGAAGAGCTTAAGGAATTCCCGCAGCGCGCGCGTCCTCCTTCCAAATATCCGCCGTTCGAAACCCTGGTAACCGAACGCAATCATCTTTTTGCCAAACATCCGAAGACTAATTTCATCGCCGCGCACCTCGCCTTTCACGGCAACGATCTCGAGCGCCTCGGCAAACTTTTCGACGCCTGCCCCAACGTCTACGTCGATATCGCCGCGGTGCTCGCCGAACTTGGCCGCCAGCCCTATTCCGCGCACGATTTTCTCACCAGGTATCAGGACCGCGTGCTCATGGGCAAAGACATATACGACGTCAACGAATACAAATGGTATTTCCGCGCTCTCGAAACGCGCGACGAATATTTCGAGTACTACCGCAAGCGCCACGCTTTCTGGCGCATCTACGGCTTCCAGCTCTCCGACGACGTCCTGAAAAAGATCTACTACAAGAATGCTCTGAAGCTTCTGCCGGGTATCGATCCGAAAGGATTTCCTGAGTAACGACTAAACTCGCCGCCGTTGCGTCAAATCATCTCAAAGGGGTTGCGCCATCATGTTGGATCGCCGTTCGTTCGTTGCTTGTTTTTCCAGTCTCGGCCTCACTTCGACTCTGTTGCCGGGTGTCTTGTGGGCCAAGGTCGATTCCGAAAAGGCCGCGGTCATCACCAGGGAAATGCTGCGTGAAGCTTGCAGCGTCGCCGGCGTCAGCTTCACCGACCAGCAGCTCGACGCCATGCTTGCAGATGTGAACAAGAATCTCGCCAAGTACGCCGAGCTCCGCAAAACTCCGCTCGATAATTCCGTCGCCCCTCCAATTTATTTCAATCCCATCGTCCCGGGCACAAAAGTCGACCGCGCCAAGAAACCGTTCCGTCCAAGCGCCAGACCCAGCGTGACCAGGCCGCAAAATCTCGAAGCCGTCGCCTTCTGGCCGGTCACGCAGCTCGCGGAATTAATTCGCACCAAGCAAGCCACTTCCGTCGAGCTCACGCAGATGTACCTGGCGCGCCTCAAGCGCTATAACCCCAAGCTTTTTTGCGCCGTCACCATCACCGAAGATTTAGCTCTGCGCCAGGCACGAGAAGCGGATCAAGAAATCGCCGCCGGACACTATCGCGGCCCGTTGCACGGAATCCCTTACGGCCTCAAAGATATCGGCTCCGTAAAGGCCTACCCGACCACCTGGGGAGCCGCCCCGTTCAAAAACCGCGTGATCGATGTCGACGCGACCGTAGTCTCCAGGCTCAACGCTGCAGGTGCCGTGCTCGTAGCCAAGTTAGCCACCGGCGAACTCGCCCTCGACGATCAATGGTTCGGCGGCCAAACCAAAAATCCCTGGGATCTTTCCATGGGCTCGCAAGGTTCCTCTGCCGGCCCAGGTTCCGCCACCGCCGCCGGCTTGGTCGGCTTCTCCATCGGAACCGAAACCGGCGGCTCGATCATGGAGCCGTCCGGCATTTGCGGTGTCACCGGCCTGCGTCCCACCTACGGCCGCGTCAGCCGCTATGGCTTCATGACCCTCACCTGGAGCCTCGACAAAATCGGTCCCATGTGCCGCAGCGTCGAAGACTGCGCTCTCGTCCTCAACGCCATCCAAGGTCCCGACGACAAGGACCTCACGCTCCACGATATTCCCTTCAACTGGGACGCCACGCTCGACATTCGCAAACTGCGCGTCGGCTACCTCAAAGCCGCGTTCTCGGACACCCGCCAAACGCCGCAAGTCAATGCCAACGACGCCGCTGCGCTCGAGAAAATTCGCAGCCTTGGCGTACAGCTCATCGAAGTCGCTTTGCCCAAGCACGCCGACCTCGACATCGGCGTCATCATCTACGGCGAAGGCAACGCCGCTCTCTACGATCCCATCGAGACGCAGCCGGACACACTTGTTCGCCAGGATCGCGTCGCCAATCAGCACTCCTTACGCTTGCTCCCCGCGGTCGAATATCTCAACGCCCAGCGTATCCGCACTCTACTGATGGAAGATATGGCTCGCGTCATGGAAGACATCGACGTCTATATCCTTCCGTTCGATTACGGCGACTACACTCCCAATCCCATCGCCACGCTGAACACCGGCGTCACCAATCTCACCGGCCATCCCGGCGTTGCCGTTCCCCACGGCTTCAACGAAAAAGGCAATCCCACCAGCATCACTTTCATCGGCAAACTTTTCGGCGAAGCCCAAATGCTAGCTCTGGCGAAAGCCTACCAGGACGCCACCGCCTGGCACCTAAAGCACCCGCCGTTGTTTGCGAGCGCCTAAACACGCCAATTTCTAACGAGCCCGATCTCTTTGTAGTGGCGCTGCATGCAGCGCCAGGTTGGAATAGCAAAATCACATATTCGCTTCGAAGATTCGGAAAGACTTTCGTCCCTGCCCGCGTCTAAACCACCAAGCCGCCGGGGTGCGCGGGCTACGTCTGCGCCTTTGGCATCCCGCCAACAAGCTCAGGAGAACGAAAACATGAAAAAGCAATTGTTGTTGATCTTGGGTGTATGTTTTTTAGGTGCTTTTGCGGCCCGGCCCGACGCAGCCAAGTCCGCCCTACAAGCAGCCACCACGCCCGCCGCCCAATCGGCCGACAAAACCGTTCCTTCTTACGACCTGAAAGCGCAAGCGGCCGTCGATCTTCAGGACCTGCAGCAAAAGTACACCAGCTTGGCCGAAGCCATTCCCGCCGAAAAATATTCCTATCGCCCCGCCGAAGGCGTCCGCTCCATTAACGAGTTGTTCCTCCATGTTGCCGCGGCGGGTTTCAACTTCCCGGTAGCCAGGGGCGTTGCTCCGTTCCCCGGATTCGAAGCCAAAGGGTTTGAGAAGTCCACCACGGGCAAAGCCAAGATCATCGACTGGCTCAACAAATCCTTCGCCTACGCCATTGCTTCCGTGCAAAGCATGTCCAACGCCGATTTCGCCAAAGCCTTGCCCAAACTCGGTCCCGACGCTAACCAGGGTGACGTCATCTACCTCATGGTTGTCCATGCACACGAGCACCTCGGCCAGTCCATCGCCTACGCCCGCGCCAATGGCATCGTCCCCCCGTGGACCGCTGCCGCCCTGAAAAAGAACTCCAAAGCGCCGCAGGATTAGCCGCCGGCCTTTCCGCACCGGTATTTTCGGATAGAATGCCCGTTCCTTAGCGCGGATAGCGGGCGTGTGCCTTCCACTCCGCTCGCAAATCGCGAAAGAGCTTGGAGCGTAGCCATGGCCATTCACAAACCAACCTTGCAAAACGTCCGGGAAGTCGCCAACCGTCTGGGATTCTCCATGGCGGACGGCGAGCTCGAGGAATACTTCGCGCTCATGCAAGACGGCCTCGCGGCCTACGAACTCATCGAGGCCATGCCCGAGAAATCACCGGCCCAGCGCTATCCGCGCCAGGCCGGCTACCGGCCCTCTCCCGATGAAAACCGCTACGGAGCCTGGTACCGCAAAGCGACCGTGAAGGGCGCAGCCAAGGGCAAGCTAATCGGCAAGAAAATCGTGCTGAAAGATAACGTCAGCCTCGCCGGTGTCCCCATGGCCGCAGGCACGTCCATCCTCGAAGGCTACGTCCCCAGCATGGACGCTACCATCGTGACGCGCATACTCGATGCGGGCGGAGAAATCGTCGGCAAAGCGGTGTGCGAAAACTTTTCGTTTTCCGGTGGTAGCCATACCAGCGCCACTGGCCCGGTGCAAAATCCACGCAAGCACGGTTACTCCGCGGGCGGCTCCTCATCCGGCAGCGCCGCGTTAGTCGCTGCCGATGAAGTGGACATGGCCATCGGCGGCGACCAAGGTGGCTCGATTCGCATTCCGTCTTCCTACTGCGGCGTCTGCGGCCTGAAGCCGACCTACGGCCTGGTCCCCTACACCGGCATTGTCTCCATCGAATTTACCGTCGATCACACCGGACCCATCACCGCAAATGTCACGGACAACGCGCTGCTTCTCGAGGTCATCGCCGGCGACGACGAAATCGATCCGCGCCAGAAAGGCGCGCAAGCGCAGCCGTACACGGCCGGAATTGACCAAGGCGCCGCCGGAATGCGCATCGCTCTGGTCAAAGAAGGCTTCCAGCACGCGAATTCCGATCCTCGCGTAAACGCAAAAGTCCGCGAAGCCGCCGAACGCTTGCGTGAATGCGGCGCCCACGTCGACGAACTCTCCATTCCGCCTCACGCAACCGGTTCTGCGCTGCTCGTTCCTATCCTCTCCGAAGGCGCTCTCGACGCCCTGCGCGGCAACGGCTTTCCCACGAATCACAAAGGAATGTACGCCTGCGACTTGATGAAGCACCTCTCCAGTTGGCGCCAGCGCACCAGCGAGTTACCCGTCACGATTAAGACCTTCTTCCTTCTGGGAGCGTTCTTCCAGGACACTCACCACGGGCGCTTGTACGCTAAAGCGCAAAACCTTGGGCGCCAACTCCGCGCGGCCTACGACGCTGTGCTCGCGCAATATGACTTGCTCGTGATGCCGACGCTGCCCATCACCGCCACCAAGCTCCCGGAGCCAAACGCCACCAAAAGAGAGGTCTATGATCGCGCTCTCGAAATGCTCGGCAACACCTCGCCATTCGATCTCACCGGCCATCCCGCAATGACTGTTCCTTGCGGCACAATCGACGGCCTTCCGGTCGGCCTGATGCTCGTAGGCCGCCACCTAGACGAGCCCGCGATCTACCGCGCCGCTCGCGCCTTCGAAAAAAGCGCCAATTAGCAGGCTTTTTGCACCATCGACCGCCCGTATCGTTTTGCACAGAAAGCCACAGCCCCCCTAAAAAAAAGTTTGCGCGGGGACTTGACGTATCCAGGATTTCACGTATACTGGCCCTCGGCTCGGCAACTTGCCAAAGTTGCTGTGCCAATTAGGGGAATTCACAGTCGGGTCTGCCGTAAATCAACCGGATCCTATAGTGAGGCGCCTTACGAATTCAGGTTAGCATTTTTGTCGAGCTTCGCGCGAAGCCACTCTCAGTAACCAGTGGCTGTGCCCGGCGCTCGACGCCGGGTTTTTTATTTCTGGCCGGGTTTCAGGGTTTGTACTTGCAAACCCTGACCGAATAAAGTTTTCCGCCAGAAGCAGCTCTGGAAGGCAAGCTCATGCAGTTCGAGCCAGTAAGCCCCGCCAGACAAGTTCCGGTGCAACCGGAACGTTCCGATGGACTCGGAACTCACGCTCTTTGACAACTGAAAGGCTGGCAAGCCCACGCCGATAATTCCGAACGCCGATTACGGTCGGCCGGAATGCCATGGTGTGGGTTATTACAAGTTCTGCTCGAGTTGAGCAGTGCTGTGGAAACAAGGCGAACTTTCCAATTGTTTGAACAAATCGTAGAGACGAAAGCCAATGCCAAGTGGCAACGTGACCTTACCCAGGTCATCTAGCGCTTGACACAAGGATGTATGGAGCTACGACGGTCAAAACGTAACAGCTGATCTTCTTTACGACGACCAGCGAAGACGGATTGGGTAAGTTTTATGATTAAGCTACTAAGAGCGTACGGTGGATGCCTTGGCGCCAGAAGGCGATGAAGGACGTGGCAAGCTGCGATAAGCCTCGGGGAGCCGCAAGCAGGCTTTGATCCGAGGATTTCCGAATGGGGAAACCCGGCGAGATGAACTCTCGTTACAGCCCGCTGAATACATAGGCGGGTATGAGCTAACCCAGGGAAGTGAACCATCTCAGTACCTGGAGGAAAATAAATCACAGAGATTCCGATAGTAGCGGCGAGCGAAATCGGAACAGCCCAAACCCAATTGTTTACAGTTGGGGGTTGTAGGACCGCATAAGTAGAGTTACCAAACCGACCGTTAAGTGAACCTGCTGGAAAGCGGGGCCATAGAAGGTGAGAGCCCTGTAACTGAAAACGGATCGGACTCGAAGCGGTATCCTGAGTACCACGAGACACGTGTAATCTCGTGGGAAACTGGGGAGACCACTCTCCAAGGCTAAATACTCTCTGGCGACCGATAGTGAACCAGTACCGTGAGGGAAAGGCGAAAAGCACCCCTGCGAGG
>Ga0209736_1000009_pt1 | contig 83442 bp, 76 predicted proteins | sample BlaSpr_A8_Ref_M3_FD_187992 | JGI IMG/M metagenome (GOLD analysis project Ga0209736, IMG submission 187992) | Forest soil microbial communities from Thunder Bay, Ontario, Canada - Black Spruce, Ontario site 2_A8_Ref_M3 (SPAdes) (version 2) | ecosystem: Environmental > Terrestrial > Soil > Boreal...
TGATGAGATTAATGAGGGTCTGAGGCAATTTCGAGGTTCAGGGGATTCGCCAATACCCAAGAACGGAGACGGCGAGCTGCATGCGTGCCGGGGCCGACGCCGCTCAGGCAAGAGTGCCTGAGCTACTTGGACCGGCCGCCCTAAAAGGACGGCCTCTACAGGGTGGTGGATGGTGAGCAACACGGAAGGGCGAAGGGGAATCTTATACAGGGCAAGGCGTTCGAAGCTCAGGGCAGGCAATCGCGTGTGGCGCGGACGCGGATGGGCGTGCTATAAATACGAGGCAGCGAAAAATGGACGGGACGGACGAGAAAACGCTCGCGGCAACTCCCGGCGCTTCACCCGAGCCATTGGCTCCGGAGAGCGCGGCTCCCGCATCTTCTACAGCACATTCCTTGCGAAGTGAAATTCGGGTTTGGACGCGCGACCTGCTGATTGCGATTGGTCTGGCGCTGGTGATCATCGTGTTTTTGTACCAGCCGGTGAAGGTGGAAGGCACGAGCATGGCGCCGCTGCTTTCGGACCAGGAACGAATTTTCATCAATAAATTTGTGTATCGGTTTGAGCCGATCTCGCGGGGGGATGTGGTGGTGTTCTGGTATCCGCTGGACCGCTCGAAATCTTTTATTAAGCGCGTTGTTGGCTTGCCGGGGGAGACGGTTGAGATTCGGCAGGGATCGCTGTTTGTGAACGGCGAGGCGGTTGCCGAGCCGTACGTCCCGCCGCAGTATGAGGATTTGAGCGATTTCGGTCCGGTGCGGGTGCCGCGGGAGAGTTATTTTGTAATGGGCGATCATCGCATCAGCTCGAATGATTCGCGGGTGTTTGGCCCGGTGGCCAGCCGGTTCATTTACGGCCGCGCGGTCTTCGCTTATTGGCCGGTGGATCATTTCGGTTCATTGTCGGTTACGGAAGCGAATACGAAATAAGTCAGAGGCTTTCTTCAGGGGCTAAAGCCCTGTGGGTGCCGTTCCTACGCGGGGGCTGAAGCCCCCGCCTCCTAAAGAGGCGGATGGATCTAGTGCGTGCGTCTCGTTACGGGCTGTCGTGTATGATGATGCTTGGAGGACACACTGACGGAAGTGCAGCATCGACCTGCCACACTTGCGCTCGAAGACGGGCGCGTCTTTAGCGGCCGCGCTGCCGGCGCGATCACGCGCCGGGGCGGGGAAGTCGTTTTCAATACCAGCCTGACGGGATACCAGGAAGTCTTCACCGATCCGAGTTATGCCGGGCAGATCGTTTGCCTGACTTATCCGCACATTGGAAATGTGGGCGCGAATCTGGACGATGAGGAATCGCCGCGGCCGTACATCGAATCGCTGGTGGTGCGGGAATTTTCGCAAGTGAGCTCGAGCTGGCGGTCGGCGGAGACGGCGCAGCTTTATTTGAACCGGCACAAGATTCCGGTGATTTGGGATATCGATACGCGGGCGCTGGTGCGGCACATCCGGCAGGTAGGCGCACTGCGGGGAATTGTGGCCACGGATGGGACGCCGGCGGAGCAGCTTATTTTTGAGGCGAAGCAGATACCGGGGATGGCCGGGCAGGAACTGGCTAGCCGGGTGACGTGCAAGAAAACGTACGGCTGGGAAAAGGGATCGATCGATCTGGCTACGTCGCCGTGGACGGAGGCGATGGGGGAGGCTGGGTCGCAGGCGGAAGGGCAGGCTGGGGCGGCGAAGTTCCGCGTGGTGGCGTACGACTACGGAATCAAGCAGAACATTCTGCGATTGCTGGTGGATCATCACTGCGAAGTGGCGGTGGTGCCGGCGCAGACTTCGGCTGAGGATGTGCTGGGGATGAAGCCGGATGGGGTGTTTTTGTCGAACGGGCCAGGTGATCCTGAGCCGATTTCTTATGCGGTGGAAAATATTCGGAAGCTTACCGGGCGTGTGCCGGTGTTTGGAATTTGCCTGGGGCATCAGCTTTGCGGGCTGGCGCTGGGCGGGAAGACTTTCAAGCTGAAGTTTGGGCATCACGGGTCGAATCATCCGGTGAAGAATCTTTTGACGAATCAGGTGGAGATTACGGCGCAGAATCATGGATTTTGTGTGGATCCGGATTCTTTGCCGGCGCGGGACGTGGAAATTACGCATGTGAATCTGAACGATCAGACGAATGAGGGGATGCGGCACAAGTCGTTGCCGCTTTTCAGCGTGCAGTATCATCCGGAGGCTTCGCCGGGGCCGCATGATTCGCAGTATTTGTTTACGCAGTTTACGGATTTGATGAAGGAGTGGCAGCGGCCGGGGAGTTCGCGGGGATAACAGCACGATGCCGAAGAGGAAAGACATCAAGAAGATTTTGATTATCGGGTCGGGGCCGATTGTGATCGGGCAGGCTTGCGAGTTTGATTATTCGGGAGCGCAGGCTTGCAAGGCGTTGCGGGCGGAAGGGTACGAAGTGGTGCTGGTGAATTCGAACCCGGCTACGATCATGACCGATCCGGAGTTGGCGCATCGCACGTACATCGAGCCGCTGACTAAGGAATATCTTGCGGAAATTATTCAGCGGGAGAGGCCGGAGGCGCTGCTCCCTACGGTTGGCGGACAGACGGCGCTGAATCTTGCGGTGGAGCTGGCGGAGAGCGGGATTCTTGAAAAATACAAAGTGGAAATGATTGGGGCGTCGCTGCGCGCTATTAAGGTGGCGGAAGACCGGCTGTGGTTTAAGGATGCTTGCCGCAAGATTGGGCTGGAAGTGCCGGCTTCGGCACTGGTGAACAATGCGCAGGATGCGCTGCGGCTGTGCGATCAGCTGGGATTTCCGCTGGTGATTCGGCCCTCGTTCACGCTGGGCGGGACCGGCGGATCGATCGCTTACAACAAGGAAGAGTTTGGCGAGGCTATCGCGCACGCGCTGGATATGAGCCCGGTGCATGAGGCGCTGGTGGAAGAATCGGTGCTGGGCTGGAAAGAATACGAGCTCGAGGTGATGAGGGATTACCGCGACAACTTCGTGGTGATTTGCACCATTGAGAATTTCGACCCGATGGGAGTGCACACGGGCGATTCGATTACCGTTGCTCCGGCGCAGACGCTTACGGACAAGGAATACCAGCGCATGCGGGATGCGGCCGCGGCGATTGTGCGTGAAGTTGGCGTGGAGACGGGTGGTTCGAACGTGCAGTTCGGCGTGAATCCGGAGAACGGGCGGATGGTGGTGATCGAGATGAACCCGCGGGTGTCGCGGAGTTCGGCGCTGGCCAGCAAAGCTACGGGATTTCCGATTGCGAAAATCGCAGCGCGGCTGGCGATTGGGATGTCGTTGGATGAGATTGCGAACGACATCACGAAGAAGACACCGGCTTGTTTCGAGCCGAGCATCGATTATGTGGTGGTGAAAATTCCGAAGTGGCAATTCGAGAAATTTCCAGGTGCGGACAGTACGCTGGGGACGCAGATGAAGTCGGTTGGCGAAGTGATGGCCATCGGGCGCACTTTTAAGGAGGCGTTGCAAAAGGGAGTTCGCTCGCTGGAGCCGAGTACGCCGTGGCGCGCGCCTGCGGAGACGCCGGATTCGCTGCTACGCGAGAAACTGGCCACGCCACGGCCGGACCGGATTCATTGGCTGCTGACGGCAATGGAGCGTGGATTGCCCGCGCAAGAAATTTGCGAGCTTACCAAGATCGATCCGTGGTTCATCCGGCAGATCGAAGAGATCATAGCGATGAACCGGCGGGCTGCCAGCGTGACGGTGGAGACGGCTTCGAAAGATTTGCTGAGGGAAGTGAAACGGCACGGCACCAGCGACGAGCATCTGGCGCAAATCTGGAAGACTACGCCGGCGGTGGTGCGGCTGCAGCGCGCGCGGTACGGCGTTTCGCCAGTGTTCAAGCGGGTGGATACGTGCGCGGCGGAGTTCGAGTCGTTTACCCCATATATGTATTCGACCTATGAAGACGAAGACGAGTCCGATCCGCAATCGAAGGCCAAAATCATGATTCTGGGCAGCGGGCCGAATCGTATCGGGCAGGGAATTGAGTTTGATTATTGCTGCTGCCACGCGGCGTTTGCGCTGCGCGAAGATGGCTACGAGACGATCATGGTGAATTGCAATCCGGAGACGGTGTCGACGGATTACGACACTTCGGATCGTTTGTACTTTGAGCCGCTGACTTTGGAAGATGTGCTGGCCATCGTGGAGCGCGAAAAACCGCATGGCGTGATCGTGCAGTTTGGCGGGCAGACGCCGCTGAACCTGGCGCTGGAATTGAAGCGCAACGGTGTGCCGATTATTGGCACGGCGCCGGAATCGATCGATCTGGCGGAAGATCGGCGGCGGTTCGGGCGATTGCTGGAAGAATTGCGCATACCGCAGCCGCGCAACGGAACTGCGCTGGTTCCGGAAGAAGCGGCGCGCGTGGCGGGCGAAATCGGTTTGCCGGTGCTGGTGCGGCCGAGTTACGTGCTTGGCGGGCGGGCGATGGTGATCGCGTACGACGTGAACACGGTGCAGGATTATGTGGCGCAGGCGGCGTTGATGGGGCCGGCGCGGCCGGTGCTGATCGATCAATTTCTTGAGGAAGCGACGGAAGTGGATGTGGATGCGCTGGCTGATGGGACGGATGTGGTGATCGGCGGAATTATGGAGCACATCGAAGAAGCGGGCGTGCACTCGGGCGATTCCTCTTGCGTGCTGCCGCCGGTGAGCTTGACGCCTGCGGTCCTCGATACCATTCGCGATTACACCAAGCGGCTGGCGCTGGCCCTGAAAGTTGTCGGGCTGATGAATGTGCAGTACGCGATTCAGCGGGACACGGTGTTCGTACTTGAAGTGAATCCGCGGGCTTCGCGAACGGTGCCGTATGTCAGCAAGGCGACCGGAGTGCCGCTGGCGAAAGTGGCGGCGCGACTGATGGCTGGAAAAAAACTGGCTGATATCAGTTTGCCGCTGGTTCGCCACAACGGCGTGGCAGAGATTGCGGTGCACGATTTTTACTCGGTGAAGTCGCCGGTTTTTCCGTTCAATAAATTTCGCGGGGTGGACACGATTCTGGGGCCGGAAATGCGGTCGACTGGCGAAGTGATGGGGATTTCTTCGTCGTATGGGCAAGCGTTCGCGAAGGCGCAGCTCGCGGCGGGGCAGCGGCTGCCGCGCAAGGGCACGGTCTTTCTGAGCGTAAATGACCGGGACAAAAAGCACGTTGGCTCGGTGGGCAAAGAGTTGAAAGCGATGGGATTCCGGCTGCTGGCGACACGCGGGACTACCGCGGCTCTCGAAGCGGCGGGAATCGAGGCGGAGGCTGTTTTCAAGGTGAATGAAGGTCGGCCGAATATCGTTGATTTGGTGAAAACGGGGAAAATCGATCTGGTCATCAATACGCCGTTGGGACGCGAATCGTTTTACGACGAAAAATCCATCCGGCGTGCGGCGATTCGCTATAACATTCCGTGCATCACTACTCTGGCCGCGGCGCATGCGGCGGCGCGGGGAATACGCGCGATGCTTGAGGAAGGCACGGAAGTGGCGGCGTTGCAGGATTTGCACCGCGAGCGGGCAACCGCTTCAGGAGACTAACTGTGGATCTGTCGGGAGTTTATCCAGCGCTTACTACGCCGTTCGATCGGGACGGAGCGGTGTCGCTTAGCGATTTGAAGCACAACATTCGCATGTACAACGGCACGGGACTGGCCGGCTACGTGGTGCTGGGATCGACGGGAGAGTCGGTGCTGCTGTCTCACGCGGAGATGGACGGCATTCTCTTGGCGGTGCGCGAAGCGGCGGGCAAAGACAAGCGGCTGATTGCGGGAACCGGAGCGGAATCCACCGCGGAGACTATTGAGAAGACGAAGCACGCGGCGGAACTCGGTTACGAGGTGGCGCTGGTGAAAACGCCGCACTACTACAAACCGTCTTACAAGCCGCATGTGCTGGCGCAGCATTACCGGCGCGTTGCGGATGCTTCGCCGATTCCGGTGCTGTTGTATTCGGTGCCTGTTTTCACGGGTTTGGCGCTGGAGTCGGCTGACGTGATTGCTTTGTCCGATCATCCGAACATCGTCGGGATCAAGGATAGTTCCGGCGACGTGCGCAGGGTTGCGGAGACGGTGGAAGGCACGCCCGCGGGATTTCAGACTTTGGTGGGAGCGGCGGCGACGATTCTTTCCTGCTTTGCGATCGGCGCGCGAGGAGCCATTTTGGCGCTGGCCTGCGCGCTGCCGGAGAAATGCGTGGCGGTTCATCAGCTTTTCCAGCAAGGGCAATGGGAAAAAGCGCGCGAAGTGCAACTCTCGCTGGTGCGAGCGTCGAAAATGATCGTGTCGGAAATGGGCCTTGCAGGCGTGAAGTACGCGATGGATTTGCGCGAGTATCGCGGAGGGAATCCACGGCTTCCTTTGGTGCCCTTGCAGGAAGAACAAAAGAAACGGCTTAGCGGGCTGCTGGCGAGCCTTGAGCCGGCGGTCGCGCGCGCGTAGCGCTGCCGCAGATGACAGGGAATTGATGAGACGTTTTCGCGCGAGGTTCATCTAACGGCTCATGGATTGTCGCGCCCTTACCTTCCGCCAACTGCCACATCAACCGAAGCTTTTCCTTGATTACGCCGATAATTTTGCGGCGGTGAAGGCGTTTTACGCGCATCCGCCGACGATGGAGGCGGTGCGGGAAGTTGCGAAGAGCGTGCCGTATCCGGCAGAGCGGCGCCGGGAAGTCGCGGCGATTCTGCGGCGGCAAAATGAGAGTTTGGGGGCTAGCGCAGCGACGCTGGCACACCTGGAGCGTCTGGAACGGGGCGCGATCGCAGTGGTGAGCGGACAGCAGGTGGGGCTGTTCAGCGGACCGGCGTATTCGGTTTACAAAGCGCTTACGGCGGTGCAGATTGCGGCAGAACTGACCAGTGAAGGTATCGACGCGGTGCCGATCTTTTGGATGGCTACGGAAGACCACGATCTGGACGAAGTGCGGTATACGAATTTTTTCTCGGATGGGCAGTTGCGGCGTTTCGAGTTGCCGGTTCCTGCGGAAGCTGGCAAACCCGTAGGCAAGATCCGGCTGGGCGACGGTATTGCGGGGTTCTCGCGAGAGGCGGCTGGCCTGCTGGAAAAGGCGGGTAATCTCGCGCTCGCGAAAGACGTGGCGGAATGTTACCGGCCAGAGGAAACGTACGGATCGTCTTTTGGCAAACTGTTTGCGCGGCTTTTTGCTGAACAGGGATTGATTCTGGTCGATCCGCTGGACCAGGAACTTCACAAGATCGCGACGCCGGTTTTCCGGCGAGTGATCGAGCGGCGCGATGCTATCGTGGCCGACCTGCTGCAGCGGGGGAAGGATCTCGACGGTGCGGGGTACGGCGCGCAGGTTAAAGTTACGGCGAAGAGTGCGCTGTTGTTCTTCCTGAATGGCGCTGGGCGCGAAGCGATCTCGGCGGCTGACGGCGCTTTCAGCACGGAGACCACGCGCTGGACGAAGCTGGAAATCGAGCGGTTGATTGAAGCGGAACCGCAGAGGTTCAGCCCGAATGCTCTGCTGCGGCCGGTGGTGCAGGATTTTTTGTTTCCGACGGCCGCGTACATAGGCGGGCCGGCCGAAATCTCGTATTTCGCGCAGTCGGAAGTTCTTTACCGGCACGTGCTCGAGCGCATGCCGGTGCTTCTCCCGCGGGCGGGGTTCACTCTGGTGGATGCAAAGGCGGCGAAGCTTTTGCAGAAGTACGAGCTCAATGTCGAGGACGTCTGGCAAGGTTCGCAAGTCGTTCGCAAGCGGATGGAGGCGCACTCCGTGCCCAAGGGGCTGGCTGAGAGTTTCGAGCGCGACCAGAAGGTGCTCGAGGAAATGATGCGGGAGCTCGGCAAGCAAATCGAAAAGCTCGATCCTACGCTGGTAGGCGCCGTGGAAAACGCCAAGAACAAGATCAGCTTCCAGATCGAGAATCTGCGGCTCAAAGCCGGCCGCGCGCTTGACGAACGCAATCACGTCATCGCGGAGCACGAACGGTACCTGGAATCGCTGCTGCATCCGAACAAAGCTTTGCAATCGCGCGAACTGTGTCTGCTGCCGCTGCTGGCGCGCTGGGGCGCGGAGGGAATGCGCGAGCTGCAGCAGCACTGTAGTGGCGCGAAGCTTGGACACCACTTCATCATGCGCATTCCGTAGTCCGCCCGATATTTCCGCAACACGATATTTCCGCAACACCACGGGGCCAGCCAACGCGCACCACGGCGTATGTGCTAAAGTTTTCTACGATGTCTACGCTCGGAATCTACATCCAAGTGCCGTTTTGCCAGACCCGCTGCACGTACTGTAATTTTCACACGGGCGTGGTGTCGTCAGATCGCTTCGCGCCGTACGCTGACGCGGTGTGCCACGAAATTCGCTCGCACCGCGCGCTCTACCACGCTGCTGGCATCGACCTCTCGCAAGAGCTGGCGCACGCCATCGTGGACACCGTATACATCGGCGGCGGCACGCCGAGCCTGCTCGATCCTCGGCATCTGGACGGCATGCTGCGAGCGATTCGGGACACTTTCACTTGCGGCCTTGGTGAGGTCACACTCGAAGCCGATCCCGAAACCATTACACGCGAGAAAGCCTTGGCCTGGGCGGCCGCGGGAATCAACCGCGTGAGCTTCGGCGTGCAATCCTTTGTGGACACGGAACTGGCTGCTGCTGGTCGTATGCATCGCCGCGCAGACATTTACCGCGCCGTGCCCATCCTTCGCGAAGCCGGAATCGCCAACATCAGCTTCGACCTCATCGCCGGACTGCCGCACCAGACGCGCGAAAGCTGGGGCCAATCGCTCGCCGAGCTATCGGCCCTGCAACCGACGCATGTTTCTATCTACCTCCTGGAAGTGGATGAAGGCAGCCGGCTCGGCCGGGAGGTGCTGAGGGGCGGGAAGCGCTACAGCGCTGGCGCGCTGCCCAGCGACGACGAAATGGCCGGCTTCTATGAAACCGCCGCCACATTCTTGGCCGATGCCGGGTACCACCACTACGAAATCTCCAACTGGGCCAAGCCTGGGTGTGAGTCTGTGCACAATCTGAAGTATTGGCGCCGCCGGCCCTATCTCGGATTGGGAGCCGGTGCGCATTCTTTCTCCGGCGCGCAGCGTTGGGCGAACGGTCACGATGCCGCAGCCTACGTTAAGGCTGTCAACGAAGAGCAGCGCCTTCCGGTCGAGGAGTTCGATATCGTCAGCTCAAAGCAAGCGCTGGAAGAAGAACTGTTCCTCGGGTTGCGCCAGCTCGACGGCATCGACTGGAAGAAACTCGAAAGTGTCTACAGCACCGAACTGCTTGGTAAGATCGTCTCGCTCGAAGCTGCGGGCCTCGTCGAACGCGAGGGGGATCTCGTGCGCCTAGCCCCAGGCAAGCTAAGTGTTTCTAACGAGGCATTTGTCCTGCTACTGGATTGAGAATCGGAAGATGGAATTACAGACGCAAACAGGAACGCGAACGGAGGCGATGTTGAATCCCACAGATTTGCAAAAGCTGGGCAGAATCCCGGACGGCGTGGTGGACTTGCGCAGCGACACTTTCACCCGCCCTACGCCGGAAATGCGGCGGGCCATGGCCGAAGCTTTGGTCGGCGACGATGTCTACGGCGAAGATCCCACTGTCAATCTTCTCGAAAGCCGCACGGCCGAGATTTTCGGCAAGGAAGCTGCACTCTTCGTTCCCACCGGATGCATGGGCAACTTGATCGCGATTAAAGTCTGGACGCATCACGGTAACGAAGTGATCTGCGACGAGCGCGGCCACGTCAATCTCTACGAGCTGGCGTCGATGTCCTCCATCGCCGGATGCATGCCTCGCGTCGCGCGCGGCGAAGACGGCATTCTCACCTGGGAGCAGATCGAAGCGGTCATCCGCCCGAAAATTTACTACGATTCGCAAACCGCTCTCGTCTGCCTCGAAAACACCGTCAACATGTGGGGAGGCACCGTTTATCCGACCGCGCGCGTCGATGACATTTGCAGCCACGCCCACGACGCCGGCCTAAGAGTCCACATGGATGGCGCGCGCATCTTTAACGCCGCGGTGGCCCTCGGCGAACCGGTTGCGGCGATGACCAAACACGTGGATTCGGTGATGTTTTCGCTTTCCAAGGGACTGGGTGCGCCGGTTGGCTCGATGCTCGCCGGTAGCGCTGCTTTTATCGAGCAATCGCGCATCTACCGAAAAATGTTCGGCGGCGGCATGCGTCAAGCAGGAATCATCGCGGCGGCGGGCCTCATCGCGCTGGAAAAATCGCCCGGGCGCCTCCATGAAGATCACGCCAACGCCCGCTTGCTTGCCGAAGGAATCGCGCAAATTCCCGGCCTGCAGATCGATCCGAAGAAAGTGCGCACGAACATCGTCATTTGCGACTGCGAGAAGACGGGACGCACAGCCGTGGCGTTATGTGACGAGCTGCAGCGCCAAGGGGTGTGGGCTCAGGACACGGTGAAGTACTCCGTTCGCTTCGTGACGCACTGCGACGTGGATCGCGCCGGATGCGAACGGGCCCTGACCATCCTGCGCGAAACCGTAGCGAAGTCCAACCGGAGGAGCGCATGAAGGCCGCACGATTGCTTCGCAACGCATTAGTGGCAGCCATCCTCGCTGCGGAACTGCTTTCCGCTACTTGGGTATCGGCGCAATCGCCCGCGAAGAAATCATCCGGGGCGCAACCCGCGCCGACTCTTGCAGAGGCGAGCAAATTCCTTGCTGCTGCCGAGGAGCAGATCTTCGACCTGGGGAACAAAGCGCAGCGTGCCGCCTGGGTACAGGAAAACTTCATCACGGCGGACACGGAAGCTATCTCCGCCGACGCCAACGAAGCGCTCACCACCGCGAGCACCGAGCTTTCGAAGAAAGCGCATCGCTTTGACGGATTGCAGCTGCCGCCGGATATGGCGCGAAAGATGAAATTGCTGAAGCTGCTCACGATTCTGCCGTCGCCGAATGATCCCGCGAAACAAAAGGAGCTGGCGCAAATCGAAGCCTCACTTGACGGCGACTATGGAAAAGGCAAGTGGTGTCCGGAAAGCGACCAAACGAAGTGCCTGGACGTTACGGCGGTCGGCCGCCTGATGGCCACCAGCCGCGATCCCGAGCAGCTCAAGAAGGCATGGACGGGTTGGCAAGCGGTCGGCGCGCCGATGCGGGACCGCTACGCGCGGATGGTCGAGCTCACCAACGAGGGGGCGCGCGAACTGGGCTTTCACGACGCTGGAGAAATCTGGCGCTCGCAATACGACATGCCGCCTGACCAGTTTGCCAAGGAAGTCGATCGGCTGTGGGAGCAGCTGAAGCCGTTCTATCTTTCATTGCATGCGTACGTGCGCGCGCAACTGGTGAAGAAATACGGCAAGGACGTCGTACCGCCGAACGGCCCGATCCCCGCGCATTTGCTGGGCAACATCTGGAGCCAGGAATGGAACAACGTCGACGAGCTGATGAATGCACCGAAGGCGCCGCAAAGCTACGACCTGAGCAAAATCCTGCAGGACCGCAAGGTCGATCCGAAAGGGATGGTGCACTACGGCGAAGGCTTCTTCAAATCGCTGGGCTTTGCGCCGCTGCCGCAAACTTTTTGGGAGCGTTCGCTCTTCACGAAGCCGGCGGACCGCGACGTGGTGTGCCACGCCAGCGCGTGGGATATCGATTCCAAGGAGGACCTGCGCATCAAGACGTGCCTGCACGTCGGGGAAGAAGATTTCATCACCGTGCATCACGAGCTGGGGCACAACTTTTATCAGCGCGCGTACAGCCATCAGCCGCCGCTTTTCCAGAACAGCGCCAATGATGGTTTTCACGAGGCGGTCGGGGACACCATCGCGCTCTCCATCACTCCGGAATACTTGAAGCAACTCGGATTCATTGATGCGGTGCCTCCGCCGTCGGGCGATATCGACTACCTGCTGCAGAAAGCGCTTGAAAAGGTGGCGTTCCTGCCGTTCGGGCTGTTGGTCGACAAGTGGCGCTGGGAAGTCTTCTCCGGCGAGGTGAAGCCGGCGCAATACAACAAAGCCTGGTGGGAGCTGCGCACGCAGTATCAGGGAATTGCCGCGCCTGCATCGCGCACCGAAGCCGATTTTGATCCCGGCGCGAAGGCGCACATCCCAGGAAACACGCCCTACATGCGTTACTTCCTCGCGCGCATCCTGCAGTTTCAGTTTTATCGCGCCATGTGCAAAGAGGCCGGCCACCAGGGGCCTTTGTACCGCTGCAGTTTCTACGGAAATAAAGCCGCCGGCGAACGGCTGAACAAGATGCTTTCGATGGGCACCAGCGAGCCGTGGCCCGAGGAATTGCACGCGTTAACCGGCGAGAAGCAGATGGATGCCACGGCCATAGCCGATTATTTCGCGCCGCTGAAAAAGTGGCTGGATGAGCAGATTCAGGCAAATCACTATCCCGTCGGCTGGTAACTGGCAGGCAGTATAAGGTAAACTTGGTCTGGCCATACCGAAACACAAATACCAGACCAGGAGCCCCTTTTGGATTTCGCCCTCACTCCCGAACAGCAGCAACTTCGCAAAACCGTTCGCGCATTCGCTGAAGGCGAAATCGCTCCTCACGTCATGGAGTGGGACGAAGCTTCGCATTTCCCTCTGGAAATCATCCCCAAGCTCGGTGAAATGGGCCTTCTCGGCGTCATCTTCCCCGAGGAATACGGCGGAGCAGGACTTGGCTACATCGAATACGTGATCGCCGTCGAGGAACTGTCGCGCGTTGATGGCTCTGTCGGCATCATCGTGGCCGCGCACAATTCGCTGTGCAGCAATCACATCTACAAATTCGGCAGTGCCGAGCAAAAAAGGAAATACCTTACGCCTCTGGCGCAAGGAAAAAAGATCGGCGCCTGGTCGCTCACCGAACCCGAAGCCGGGTCGGACGCCGGGGGCACGCGCACCACCGCCCGCCGCGACGGCAATCATTACATTCTCAACGGCTCGAAAACGTTCACCACGAACGGCCACTACGCCGATTTCTGCGTGGCCATGGCGGTCACCGACAAATCCAAAGCCTCGCACGGCATCAGCGCGTTCATCATCGAAAAAGGCACGCCCGGCTTCCGCCCCGGCAAAAAGGAAAACAAGCTCGGCCTGCGCGCCAGCGATACTTCCGAAATCATCTTCACCGATTGCCGTGTCCCCGCCGAAAATCTGCTCGGCCAGGAAGGCGAAGGCTTCACCGGCAGCCTCGCTATTCTCGATGGGGGGCGCATTTCCATCGCCGCGCTCGGCCTGGGCATGGCGCAAGGCGCGCTGGAGGCTGCCACCAAATACGCCAAGCAGCGCAAACAATTTGGCAAGGCCATCAGCGAGTTCCAGGCCATTCAGTTCAAGCTGGCGGACATGGCCACGGAAGTCGAAGCCGCGCGCTTGCTCGTCTATCAGGCCGCCTGGCTCGCGGACCAAAAAACCGCGCGCTTCACCCGGGAATCCAGCATGGCCAAGCTGTTCGCCAGCGAAGTGGCCGTGCGCGTGGCCAACGAATGCGTGCAAATTCATGGCGGCTACGGATTCATTAAGGACTATCCCGCGGAAAAGTATTATCGTGACGTGAAGCTGTGCACCATCGGCGAAGGTACCAGCGAAATTCAGCGCCTGGTCATTGCCCGGCAACTCCTCGGCAAAAAATAGTAGATAATAGTCGGATGCTTCGCGCGCCTCGAAACTTCCTGCGGGACGGCCATGTCTAAGCCGTCGCCGCAACCGCCCACTCAGTCGCCCGCCGAACTCATTGACACATGGGCCGGCTCCGTCCGTGCCGGTGAGGTTCGCGCCATTTCCCGCGCCATCACCGCCATCGAAAATCATCAGCCTGAAGCCGAAGCGCTTCTGCGTACTTTGTTCCCGCATTCCGGCCACGCCTATTTAAGCGGAATCACCGGCGCGCCTGGCACCGGCAAGAGCACGCTTGTTGATCGCCTGGCCGCGCACTATCGCAAGCAGCAGCAATCCGTAGGCGTAATCGCTGTCGATCCCACCAGCCCGTATTCCGGCGGCGCCATCCTCGGCGACCGCATCCGCATGCAAGGCCACGCCGGCGATTCCGGGATGTTCATTCGCTCGATGGCCACGCGCGGATTTCTTGGCGGACTCGCGCGCGCCACCGCGGAAGTGGCGTTGCTTCTCGATTCCGCCGGTAAATCTCAGGTGCTCATCGAAACCGTAGGCGTGGGCCAGGATGAAATCGACATCGTGCGGTTAGCGGACTGCGTCCTGGTGGTCATGGTGCCCGGACTCGGCGACGACATTCAAAATATGAAAGCCGGCCTCATGGAGATTGGCGACATCTTCGTGCTCAACAAAGCCGATCGCGAAGGTTCGGACCGTTTGGATCAGCAGCTCAACGCCATGCTCTCTCTGGTGATGCCGCGCGACGGCTGGCATCCGCCCGTGATTCGCACCATCGCCACCGAAAACAAAGGCATCGGCGATCTCGCCGCCACCATCGAGAAGTTTCGCAAGCATTTCGAATCCAGCGGCGAACGGCGCCGCAAGCACGTCGAGCACTGGAAAACGCGGCTTATCGACCTGCTGGAATCACGTTTGCTCGAGCGCGCCCTCGGCGGCAGCCAGGGCGAAAGAAGACTCAACGAACTCGCCGAAGCCGTAGCCGACCGGAAAAAAGATCCCTTCACTGCCGTAACCGAAATTCTCAACGCCAGCGGCCTGAACAAATGACGCGAACACGGCCAGCGCGTTCGGCTGTAGGGGCGGGGCTCGCGCCGCCCGCGTAAACTTCAAGCATCAACTTGACCGTCAGGAGCAATATTGAATGGCCACAAAACCCAAGCCACCCAAAACCCCAAAATCGCAAGCCTCTCTGGGCATCATCGGCGGCTCCGGACTCTACTCGATGACCGGCCTGACGGACACCCGCGAAGTCCGCGTAAAAACCCCCTTCGGCGATCCTTCCGACGCCATCGTACTAGGCACGCTGGAAGCGCAGCGCGTAGCGTTCCTCGCGCGCCACGCTCGCGGGCATCGCCTGCTTCCCGGCGAAATCAATTATCGCGCCAACATATACGCCATGAAAATTCTTGGCGTCGAACGCATCATTTCCGTGAGCGCCGTCGGCTCGCTCCACGAAGATCTGCGCCCCGGCGAATTCCTCGTTCCCGACCAATTCTTCGATCGCACCAAGGGCCGCGTTTCCACTTTCTTCGGCAACGGTCTGGTAGCCCACGTCTCCTTCGCGCATCCCACTTGCGGCGAACTTTCCACCGTTCTGGCGGACGCCAGCGTACACTGCGCCGTGCCCGTCCACCGTAAAGGAACGTACATCTGCATGGAAGGTCCGCAATTCTCGACTCTCGCCGAAGCCAACTTCCACCGCGCGATGCGCTTCCAAGTCATCGGCATGACCAACGTCACGGAAGCCAAGCTCGCGCGCGAAGCGGAACTCTGCTACGCCACCATCGCCATGATCACCGATTACGACTGCTGGCACCCCGAGCACGAATCTGTTACTGCCACACAGATCATCGCCACACTCAACCAAAACTCGGACAATGCCCAAAAGGTCCTGCGCCAGGCGGTGAAAACGCTGCCGACCAAACGCGCGTGCAAATGCGGCTCGGCGCTGGCGCATGCCCTGGTCACCGATCTCAAAATCGTCCCCAAAGCCACAAAAAAGAAGCTTGCCGCCATCATCGGGAAATATATCTCTTAGGAGGGCCGCGTGTCCCTGCTCGTCGTCGGTAGTGTTGCATTCGATGCTTTGGAAAGCCCGTACGGCAAGGTAGACCGCGCCCTGGGCGGTGCGGCCACCTACTTCGCCGTCGCCGCCAGCTTTTTCACGCACGTCAATCTGGTCGGAATCGTCGGCGACGATTTCACTGAAATCGACGCGCAGATTTTCCGCGGCCGCACCATCGACGTCGAAGGCCTCGAACGCGCCGCCGGCAAAACGTTTTTCTGGGCGGGTAAATATTCCGAGAATCTCAACGAGCGCACCACGCTGGTCACCGACCTCAACGTTTTCGCAGACTTCAAACCTAAACTCCCCGAGAAATACCGTCATTCCAAATACGTCTTCCTCGCCAATATCGCGCCCGACCTGCAGCGCGACGTTCTTAAACAGGTCAAAGGCCAGCCCAAACTCGTCGCCCTGGACACCATGAACTACTGGATCGAGCGCACCAACGCCGAGCTCCGCGAAACTCTGCGCCACATCGACATCCTGGTCATCAACGACGCCGAGACTCGCCAGCTTTCCAGCGAACACAATCTGCTGCGCGCCGCCAGACATATCTTCAAAATGGGACCGTCAACGCTCGTGGTGAAGCGCGGCGAATACGGCGCCATGTTGGTGGACAAGCGCGGCGTTTTCTGCGTCCCGGCGTTTCCTCTCGAAGAACCGCACGATCCCACCGGCGCCGGAGACAGCTTTGCCGGCGGCTTCATGGGCTATCTGGCTTCCGCCGGCACGATCACCGACCTGGCTCTCCGCCGCGCCATGGTCTATGGCTCCGTCCTCGGCAGCTTCACCGTCGAAAAATTCGGCCTGGAGCGCCTTCGCAAGCTCAAGCGCAACGAGATACACGCCAGAGCACGCCACTTCGCGAAACTGACGCAATTCAAACTCTAGCGTGTAAAATCCTGCGTACGGGAAAAGATGCTTTCACTCAGCACCATCTTGGCGCGTCTCGCGTGGGCCGCGCTGCTTGGCTCGGTCGTAGGGCTCGAGCGCCTCATGCGCCGGCGTCCCGCGGGCATGCGCACCGGATTCTGCATTTGTGTTGCCGCGGCGTTCTTCACCATCGTTTCGGCGGAATTCGCCCGGCGCACCGGTGATCCCAGCACCACGCGCATCGCTTCCAACATCGTGCAAGGCATCGGGTTTTTGGGGGCCGGCGTAATCCTGCGCGAGCGCGGCAGCGTTGTCGGCCTGACCACCGCCGCCACCATTTTTGCCACCGCGGCGCTCGGCATGGGTGCGGGCAGCGGTCTGTACCTGGCCTCTGGCGCAGCCTGCCTGATGCTGCTCTTTGCGCTGGTGGTCCTCGTTTACGTCGAGAACGCACTGAATCTCAAGCGACGCTTCATGCTCTTCCGGATCACCACGGACACGCCTGCCGACATGGTGACCGAAATTCACCGAGTATTTTCAGCACTGAAATTACCCATGGATAATTTCCAGGTGTCACTCACCGGCGGCAAGAACCTGATTCAGTTTGATGCCGATGTGAGCGTCCGCCAGCAGGAAAAAATCGTCGCTTCATTGATAAAGCCTGGTATGACCTATGAAATGATGCCGGTCGAGCGGCAAACCGAATGAGTTCGGGGATCCTCGGCGCTTCGGAGGCTGCCATCCTAGTGCGTCCACAAAAGCCGCGTGCGCTGTACGCCGCCAGCGTCTTCGGCGTCATCGCTCCCGCTTCTCCCGCCGAGCGCGACCGCATCGACGCGGGAACCCGGCAGTTGCAGTTGCTCAATTTTCGTGTCGAGCCGCTGCCTGAATCCGCACCGGACGATTATTTTGCGTCGCCTATCGACGACCGTAAATCCGCTCTGCTGCACGGCCTCGCGCGCAACGATGTCCACGCGCTGGTCGCCGTCCGCGGCGGCTACGGCTCGAATTACTTGCTCGATGATCTTCGTTTCAATGTAAATGCCCCCAAAATTCTCCTGGGCTACAGCGACCTCACCTCGCTGCAGATCTTTCTCTGGCAAAAGCACGGCTGGGTCACCGTCTACGGCCCCATGCTCGCTGCCGGACTCGACGCCGGCCCCGATGTTCCCAGGGGTTTTGACAAAGCCTCGCTCATCGCCGCGCTCACCCGCACCGACGCCGGATGGACCATTGGTCTGCAAGGTGAAGTCCTCGTCGGCGGCGCAGCTGAAGGCCGCTTGCTCGGCGGCTGCCTCACCCTCGTCGAAACCACTCTTGGCACACCCTGGCAGCTCGACACCCGCGACTCCATCCTGGTCCTTGAAGACCGCGGCATGAAACCCTGGCAAGTTGATCGCGCGCTCATGCATCTCAAGCAGGCGGGCCTGCTCTCCTCGCTGCGCGGCATCATCCTCGGCGATTTTCCTGAATGCGAAGCTCCCTTTGCCGGCAGTCCCTCCGTCCGCGATATTGCCGGCCGAATTCTTCGCTCGCTCGGCGTGCCCGTGGTCTACGGCGCACCTGTAGGCCACACCACCAGGCCCATGCTTACGTTGCCGCTCGGCGTTCGCGCCCGCCTCACTACGACCGGCCGTGGCGTACTCGAAATTCTCGAACCCGCGGTGACCGCGTGACCACGCCGAAGCACGTTCATGTGATTGGCATCGGCGGCTCTGCCATGGCGCCACTTGCCGGCATGTTGCGCGAATATGGCTACCGCGTTACCGGTTCCGATGCGGGAGTCTACCCGCCGGCTTCCACGCTGCTTCAGACTCTAGGTATTCCGTTCTTCAATTCGTTCGACGCTTCCCACCTGACCACCGCTCCAGATCTCGTGGTCATCGGCAACATCATCGCTCGCGGCAATCCCGAACTCGAAGAAGTCCTCGACCGCAAAATCCCGTACCGCTCGCTGCCGGAAATGCTCGAAGAAGTCTTTCTTCCCGGCAAGCATTCCATCGTCGTCAGCGGTACACACGGCAAAACCACCACCACCGCCATGCTGGCCTGGATTTTCCACGCCGCTGGCAAGCACGCTGATTTCCTGGTCGGCGGCGTCGCTGAGAATTTCGGCAAAAGTTACGGCCTCGAAGGCGGCGAAGAATTCATTCTCGAAGGGGACGAGTACGAAACCGCTTTCTGGGATCGCGGCCCCAAATTCTTTCACTATCACCCGGACGATCTCATCATCACTTCTCTCGAATACGATCACGCCGACATTTACCCCGATTTCGCAAGCTACGAACTCGCCTTCCGCCGCCTCGTCAACCTCGTTCCCCGGCGCGGCCGCGTGGTCATTTGGGGCGACACCGAGCAAGCCGGCCCGGCGCTGCGTCGTGCGGCGTCGAGAGCGCTCTGTCCCGTGGAGACCTATGGCTTCGCCGCCGAAAACGACTGGCTCGCCACCGACGTACGCCCCGAAGGCGATACTATGTGCTTCCGCGTTGCTCATCGGGGTGAGCACTTCGGCGAATTCGTGCTGCACGCCACCGGCCGCCACAACGTATTGAATGCTCTCGCCGCCATCGTCGTGGCGCAAGGCCGCGGAATCGCCGTCGAAGCACTCGCCCAAGCCTTGAAAACATTTCGCAGTGTAAAGCGTCGCATGGACGTGAAAGGCGAGGTAGGCGGCGTGCTCGTAGTCGACGATTTCGCGCACCATCCCACCGCCGTGCAGGCCACCATCGAAGCCGCGCGCGCTCGGTGGCCCGGCCGCCGCCTCTGGGCCATCCTCGAACCCCGCTCCAATTCCATGCGCCGCAAAGTCTTTCAGGAAGCGCTGCCGCGTTCGCTGGCCCTGGCCGACCGCATCGTGCTCGGCGGAGTTTTCCGCGCCCAGCAACTCGGCGACGACAATCGCCTGGATCCCGAATCCGTCGCTGAAAGTGTTCGCGCTCTCGGCAAAGACGCCCGCGTCATCAGCGGTTCGGACGCCTTGGCCGAGCACCTTGCGAAAGAATCCCAAACGGGAGATCTTCTATTGATCATGTCCAACGGCAGCTTCGATGGCCTCTGCGACAAACTCGTCAAGAAACTCGAAACCACAGCGGTTACGCGATCCGAGGCCAACGTCAGGTGAACCGGGACTCTGCCGCCGCGCGCTTCGCGCGACACATTTACCTATCGCTGTTCTTACTATTCCTGTTTGCCACTCCTTCCGGCGCGACCATTGGATACCAGGTTTCGCTCGCTCATCCCGAACAGCACCTCTTCCACGTCACCATGACAATCCCGGACGTGCACGGCAGCGTCACCGTGCAAATGCCCGCTTGGAATGCGTTGTATCAAATCCGCGATTTCAGCGATCACGTTCAGCAAGTGGAAGCCGTCGTGGGGGCTGCACGCGTGCCCGTCGAGAAAATCGACAAACAAACCTGGCGAGTGCAAGCGGACGGCACTGTCGTCGTGCGCTATGCCACCTGCTGGGATGATTCCGGTCCGTTCGCTTCGCAACTGAACGCGGACCACGCTTTCATCAACCCCGCAATGATTCTGATGTACGTTCCGGAGCGACGATCCGAGGACGTGCAGCTTTTTCTCTCGGAATTGCTCATCGATTGGAACGTGGCGAGCGCCGATTTCGCTGCAGCCGTTGGGGTTGGCGGCAGCGCCACTCGAACTTTCCTGCTGCGCGCCTCGCACTTTGATGCTTTGGCCGATGCCCCGATTGAAGCGGGGAAGTTCCAGCAATTTGATTTGCCGGGGATTTCGCCTGCCGTCTCCGTTGTCGTGCATGGCGAAGGCTGGAACAAGAAGCATCTGGAAGAAGACTTAACCAAAATTTGCAAGTACGAACTGAAGCTGATGGGCGGCGCACCGTACGAACACTACACGTTTATTTTCCACATCGGACGCGGCGCAGGCGGCGGTGGCATGGAACACGCCAACTCCACCGCGATCGCCATCGCCTCAGACGAATACCTCGACAATGTTTCCGCGCACGAGTTTTTTCATCTGTGGAATGTGAAGCGCATTCGCCCGGCATCGCTCGATCCGGTCGACTACACCAAAGAGCAGTACACCCGCGCGCTCTGGTTCGCTGAGGGCGTCACCAGCACCTACGGCTCCTACACCCTGCTGCGCAGCAAGCTCTGGACCAAGCAGCAGTTCTACGAAGATCTTGCCCAGCAAATAAGCGAACTCGAATCGCGCCCCGCAAACCGCTGGCAAAGCGCCGAGCAATCCAGCCTCGATGCCTGGCTCGAAAAATATCCGCTGTACAACCGTCCCGAAAACAGCGTTTCTTATTACACAAAGGGCCAGGTCCTTGGCGTGCTCCTCGATTTGCAAATCCGCGCGCGCACCGACGGGGCCAAGAGTCTCGACGACGTGCTCCGCCTCCTGAATGAAGATTTCGCGAAACAAGGCAAACCCTATCGCGACAGCCTGGACGTCCGTCTCACCGCCGAAAAAGTTGCCGGCGGCTCCTTCGAGGAGTTCTTTCAAAAGTACGTTGCGAACGCCGAACCTCTTCCGTACCAAGAAACGCTCGCGATCGCCGGCCTGGAACTCCGCGTAACCGAGCGCCGCCACGCCACCCTGGGATTCGCAGCAGAACGTAGCCCGGAGGGCAACCTAGTGGTTCGCACCGTGGACGCAGACTCCCCCGCAGCGGCGGCAGGCCTGCGCCCAGGCGACGTAATCGCGCTCTGGAACAAGCAAGAGCCCCCAAGACGCCTCGAACGCTGGCTGCGCGACCAAAGAACCGGTGGCGTCGTGCATCTATCCGTGCGCCGCGACGAAAGAGAAATCGACATCGACTTCCCTTTGGGCGGAGCCAAGGAAGTCTTCTACCAAGTCGCCGAGACGACCCACGTGCCTGAAAACGTCAAACGTCTCCGCGAATCCTGGCTCCGCGGAGATTGACCGCGCAGTGACAGTACTGACGGATCTAGCCCTTGACCGCTGCGCTCGCATTCGACAGAGTTTGCTTTAGCCCATGTTCCGCACCGGGTTCATCGCCGTTTTTCTCTCGCTCTACATTCTCGTCGTAGGGCCGCCGCTGCTGATTTACACGCTCATCACAAAAAACGTCGACCCGCTCTACTGGGCAGGGATAAATGGCGTCATGTTTTTCGTCCGGCTGGTGGGCGTAAAGGTGCGCGTGGTGGGAACGGAGCGCATTCCGGCAGGGACATGCCTTTTTGTGGCAAACCACACGAGTTCGGCGGACGCTCCGGCAGTGGTCGGCGCGATTCCGCGGCGCATCGCCATCCTGCTGAAGGAGTCGCTGTTTCAGTGGCCGATTGTGGGGACGGCGTTTACCCTGGCGCACTTTGTGCCGGTGAACCGCAACTCGCGCGAATCGGCGATCGTCAGCGTGGAAAAGGCCACCCAGGCGATGCGGGATGGACAATCGTTTTTGATTTATCCGGAGGGGACACGGAGTCCGGACGGGCGGCTGCAGGAGTTCAAGAAGGGCGCGGTGGTGATGGCCATCAATGCGGGCGTGCAAATTGTGCCGGTAGCGTGCTCGGGGGCGCACCGGGTAATGAAAAAGCGCTCGCTGGTGATCCATCCGCGCGAGATCGTGGTGGAGTTTCTGGAGCCGATCGACGCGGCGGAATACACCTTCGCGCGGCGCGACGAGTTGAATGAGCGAGTGCGCGCAGCGCTCGCCGCGGGGCTGCCGGAGGATCAGCGGCCGACTGTAGCGGACTCTGTCGGCGCGAAGGCCTAGGCGACGAGGCTCGGCGGGTTAGTCCTGGCGAAGCGCAGCGATGGGATCGATGCGGCTAGCGCGACGAGCTGGGAGGAAACTGGCCAGCAGGGCGGCGCCGACCAGGATCGAGATCATCAGAGCGAAGGTTGACGGCTCGGCTGGGCTCATGCCGTCGACGAGATGCTGGAGTAGACGAGCAGCGGCCAAAGCAGCGAAGAGGCCTACCCCGACACCGATGAAAATCATAGCGAGGCTCTGGCGCAAGACGAGGCTAATCACTTCGCGGGCGGTGGCGCCGAGGGCCATACGAAGCCCGATTTCGGGGACACGCTGGTTGGTCAAATAGGCGAGAACGCCGTAGATGCCGATGCAGGCGAGCAGCAAGGCCGAAGCAGCAAAGACGCCAAACAGCAACAAGAGAAAACGCTGGCGCGAGAGCGAGTCGCTGGCGAGCTGTTCCATGGTGTGGACTTCGTAGAGAGCTTGATCGCCAGAGGCGCCGCCGGTGGCGCCGCGGACGGCCTGGCGTAATGGTCCGAGAGTATGCAAAGGCGGAATGCCGGTGCGGACGGCGATGGACATTAGTTCAGACCAGCGATGCAGCAAGGGGTCCGGCACCTGAGCGAATGGATAGTAGTATTGGGCGCGGACCTGGGCCTGATCATCGGTGGCGAGGCCCCAGTAGCGGACGTGGCCGACGACACCGACGACGCGGACGGCATCAGGAGCTTCCTTACCCGCAGAGAACGGGCTGTAGGTCCCTGGAAGCCAAAGCCGCTTGCCGACGGGATCCTGGGTGCCGAAGGCGTGTTGCGCCATGACTTCGTCAATAACGATGACGGGCTCGTTTCCCAAGCGATCGTGATCGTCGAAGAAACGCCCGCGAAGGAGCGGAATGCCCATGACTTGTAGATAGTCCGGGGTCACGGTCGTTGCCAAGGCGAACGGCTGCTGCTGGGGCGGCGGCGCAACCGGGGTAGTCCAGTAAGCGAGCGGGTTGTTGCCTTCGCGGAGGGGAATGGTATCGACCGCAGCGACGGACAGCACTCCCGGTACGCGGCGCGCATGATCGAGAATGTCTTGCCAGGCGGCGCGGATTTGCGCCGGGTTTGCGAGGACGGCGGCGGAAAGGGCGGCACGCGTGACGAGAACGTTGCGAGTGTTGACGCCGGGATCGAGAGAGGAAAGCCGCAGAAGGGTGCGGCCGAGCATCCCGGCAGCGACCAAGAGCACGACGGCCAGAGCGATTTCCGCGACGACAAAACTACTGTGCAGACGGCGCGAGCCGCCGGAGACGGAGCGCGCCCCGGCGCGGAGGATGCGCTCCACGTCGCGGCTGGGAGCACGAAGGGCAGGAGCAAGCCCGAAAAACACACCGCTGAGGAGCGAGATCACTGCGGCAAAAAGGAGCACGCGCCAGTCAAGGTGGATCTCCTCGGCGCGCGGCAAAATGCCCGGCCAGAAGGCCACGAACGGGCGAATGCCGGCAGAGGCAAGCAAGACACCAAGGATACCGCCGGAGAGTCCCAGGACGGCACTTTCGGTGAGACATTGGCGAACGAGGCGGCCGCGACCTGCTCCAAGGGCCACGCGCATGGCCAGTTCACGCTCGCGGGAAACCGCGCGTGCGAGGAGCAAGCTGGCTACGTTGGCGCAGGCGATCAACAGGACTAAGGTAACGGCGCCGAGAAGGAGCCAGAGCGTGGAGCGGACATCGCTTACATCTGCACGAAGCGGCGCGGCTACCAAGCTGCGGCCGGCGTTCGTGTCCGGGAACTGCTCCGCCAAGTGGCGGGCAAAGACCGTCAGCTCGAGCTGAGCCTTGGACAAATTCACGTCAGGCCGAAGACGGCCGACAACGCGAATGGGATGTGCACGACGCATTTGGAGGAACGCTCCTGTGTACTGGCCAAGGGGAGTAAAGACATCTCCCTCCTCTCCGTCCAGGCGGAAATTCTCAGGGGCGACGCCGACAACGGTATAACTTTTTTGATCGAGGATGAGCGACTGGCCGATGACGTGCGTATCTCCAGGAAAGCGGCGCTGCCAGAAGCGGTAGGACAAGATGACCACGGGGGTCCCGCCGGAACGGTCTTCTTCCGGGAGGAAGCCGCGGCCTTGCGAGAGGGAGACGCCCAGAACGGAGAAGAGATCGGAGGAGGCTTCGCGGAGGTTCACGTATTCGGGTTCTCCGGGCGCACTGACGATGCCGCCGTCAAAGAGGAAGCCGGCCATCTCGAGAGAATGAATTTCGCGCTGACAATCGAGAAAGTCCGGGTATGCGACGTTCTGCTCGCCATAGAAAACGGCGTTCCAGTCGTCGGTGTGGCCGTGCACCGCGACGAGGCGGTCGGGATGCGGGTAGGGAAGCGGCTTGAGGAGCACGCCGCTGACGACGGTGAACATGATCGTGGTCACACCCGTGCCGAGGGCGAGTGTCATCAGAGCGACTACAGCAAAGGCGGGTTGCTTGCGCAGCGTGCGAATGGCGTAGCGGATGTCCTGCAAGAAATCCTGGAGCCAGCGAGTGCCCCGGGCGTCGCGGCACTGCTCCTTTACTTGTTCGGGTCCCCCAAGAGCAAGGCGGGCCTGGCGCTGGGCTTCCTCCGGCGAATGGCCTTGCGCGATCAACTGAGCCGCGTGTGCGTCCAGATGGAAGCGAATCTCCTTTTCGAGCTGTGATTCCATCGTTTTCCGGCGCCACAGGCGCTGCCACCAATTCATTGCGCACCCCCTTCCGTCATCCCCAGGATGAGGCCTACGGCATCGATAAGCCGTTGCCAGTCAGCCGCTTCTGTTTCGAGCTGCTTACGCCCTTTGCGGGTCAGTTGATAGAACTTGGCTTCCCGCCCGGTTTCCGTGTGCTTCCAGTCCGCGGCGAGAAGGCCGCGGTTTTCGAGCCTGTGCAATGCCGGATACAGCGAGCCCTGTGGGACCTGCACCACGCCGCGGGAGACTTGTTCAAGGCATTGGGCAATGGCGTACCCGTGCACCGGGCCGATGGCGACGACTTTTAGGATTAGCAGGTCCAGGGTGCCCTGCGGGAGTTCGGATTTGGCTGGCATCGGACGCCTCGCACTTCTGCATATCATAGACGTGTAGAAGCGCAAGGTGTTTCAACACGATTTGGGTCCGTGCCTCCACGAATCGCCGTGGCTACCCTGGACGCGACGCCCTAGCCGAGGCGGGATTGGAGTTGGGCGAGTTGGGATTCGAGGTCGCGGAGGCGCTTTTGGAGTTCGGGCAGACGGTTGAGGGTGGCGGCGCTTTTTAGCCATTGGCGGCGCTCGACGCAGGGGTAGCCGGAGTATTGCGCGTCGCCTGCAAGGTCGTGGGGAATGCCGCTTTGCGCGGAGATCACGGTGCGGTCGCCGATGGAGAGGTGGCCGGCGGAGCCGACTTGTCCGGCGAGGATGCACTCGCTGCCGACGTTGGTGGAGCCGGCGAGGCCGACTTGGCCACACAGCAGGGTGTTGGCGCCGACGCGGGATCCATGGCCGACCAGGACGAGATCGTCGAGCTTGGCGCCGCGGGCGATGCGGGTTTCGCCGATGGTGGCGCGGTCGACGCACGAGTTGGCCTGGATTTCGACGTCGTCTTCGAGGACGGCGGGGCCGGACTGAGTCATTTTCTGCCAGGTGCCATCGGATTGTTTGGCGAAGCCGAAACCGTCGGCGCCGATGATGACGCCGTTCTGCAGAATGGCGCGATGGCCGATGCGGCAGAATTCGCGGACTACGGAATGGGCGTGGGCGAAGAAATCGTCGCCGATGACGGCGCCGCGGTAGATGGTGACGAAGCTGTGCAGGACGGCGTTGCGGCCGATGTGCGCGTCGTCGTCGATGAAGCAGTACGGGCCGATGTGGGCGTTGCCGGCGATTTTGGCGGATTTGGAGATTACGGCCGTGGGATGAATGCCGGGAGCGTAGGCGGGCGGTTGGTAGAAGAGATCGATGGCGCGAGCGAAAGCCAGATAAGGATTGGCGGAGCGAAGAGCGGCGAGCGGCGGGAGAGCGGGATCGCGCTCGATGACGATTTTCGGGTCGATGAGCACGGCGGAAGCGCGCGTGGATTTGAGAAGAGGGAAGTAGCGGCGATTGGCGAGGAACGTGAGCTGGCCGGGAGCCGCGTGTTCGATTCCGGCTACGCCGGAGATTTCCTGGGTGGGGTCGCCTTCGAGGCGGCAGTCGAGCTTGGCGGCGATTTCGGAAAGTTTCATGGGAGAGCTCCTCGCATGGCTGGGAGTTGCGATGATGGATTAGGATCGGGGAAAAAGCAAAAGGCGGGGAATGAACACAGAGGGTACAAAGAAGAATGGGCTATTCGTTGAAGAGGCGGGGCTGGGCTGGTGCGGAGGTGGCGGGTTTGCGGCGGGCGATGCCGACGACGCCGAGGACCGTGAGTTCGGAAAGGGCGGCGCGGGGGACGAAGATGCGGTCGGTGGAGGAGTTGAGGTCGGGCGGCGTGATCTGCAAGCCGTTGTCGAGGAGCGTGAGGAGGTCATTGGGGACGACACCTTCGAGCGTGTCGCCGTCGGTGTACCGGAGGCGGACCCACAGGCCGTCGAGCTTGGGGCGGCTGAGGAACACTTTGCGCTCGGGCTCGAAGTCGTCAGAGAATTCGCGGACGAAATAGATGGAACGGATGCGCGCGAGAGGAAGTTCCTGGTGCTCGCCCTCGAGAGTGAGCAGATCGACAGGATCGGATTGGCCGAGGCGTGAAGGGTTAATATAGCCGCGGATGGGCTTTTTGTCAGCGAGTACAACAACAACCTTCTTGTGTGTGGAAGAGGCTGGGGTACGATTTTTCAAAAGAGGCGCGGATGCGATGGTTCAGACTCCCGATTTGCCAATCGATGAAACGTATGTTATGTTAAGCAGGATTTTCCTGTCAACCTATTGTTTTTGTTAGGGTTAGGGCCTCGGAGCGCCCTTTGTCCGACAAAAAGCAAATACTCAAATCGGCCTCGATTATAACCCTGGTTACGGTGCTGAGCCGCGTGCTCGGCTACGTTCGGGACCAGCGTTACACCCTCCTCTTGGGCACGTCCCTTGCGGCGGACTCCTTCGTATTGGCGTACCGCATTCCCAACCTTTTTCGGCGATTGGTGGCGGAAGGGTCGATGACCGCGTCGTTCATTCCCGTGTTTACGACTTATATGCGGGAGAAAAGCCCGGAAGAAGTGTGGGCCTTCGCGAACCGGCTGTTCTGGACGCTGGCGATGGTGGTGGCGGTCATTACGGTGCTGGGGATGGTGTTTTCGCCGGCGGTGGTTCATACGTTTACGCTGTCGTCTGGGAACGGGGAATCGTGGGATGAGGCCGTCAAGCTGAACCGCATTATTTTCCCGTATTTGTTCTTTGTGGCGCTGGCCGCGCTGGCCATGGGAATTCTGAACTGTTTCAATATTTTTGGATTGCCGGCAGCCAGCTCGGTGTTTCTGAATCTGGCGATCATCGTGTTTTCGATTGGCGCGGTGTGGAAGTACTTCAAGGACCCGGCGGTGTCTCTGGCGGTGGGAGTGTTGGTGGGCGGGGCGCTGCAGTTTTTGATTCAGGTGCCTTCGCTGGTGCGCAAAGGCATGCGCTTCGATTTTGGGATTTCGTTTTCGCATCCCGGGATTCAGAACGTGGCGCGGCTGATGCTGCCGCGTTTTTTTGGGATCGGCATCGGGCAAGTGAATTTGTTCGTGGACACCTATTTCTCGACGGCGGCGCGGATGCCGTCGGGGAGCTTGGCGGCGCTGTATGTGTCCGACCGGGTGATGGAATTGGTGCTCGGGGGATACGCGATCGCGGTGGCCACGGCGATTCTGCCGATGATGTCGCATCAGGCGGCGGCGAACGACTTCGAGGCGTTGAAGAAAACGCTGACGTTTGCGGTGCGCATCGTCGCGTTCATCACGGTGCCGGCGGCGCTGGGATTGATGATTCTGCGGGAGCCGATCATCCGCGTGCTGTTCCAGCACGGGCAATTCGTGGCGGAGTCTACGCGGCTGACGGCGCGCGCGCTGCTTTACTACGCCATAGGCTTGCCGGCGCTCGCTTCCGTAAAGCTGATCGTGCCCGCGTTCTATTCAGCGCGGGACACTAAAACACCGGTGATCGTGGCGGGCATCTCATTGACGATTAACATTGTGCTGAATATCGTGTTTTTGGAGTACTTTTTCAAGCGGGTGCAGAACGGAGGGCCGGCGCTGGCCACGGCGATTGCCTGCTACTTTGATTTCTTCGCGCTTTTTATTATCTTCCGGCTGCGCTATGGGCCCATGGGCACGATCCAGATGCTGCGATCGTTCTGGAAGATTTTTGTTTGCGCGGGAATTATGGGAGTGGCGTGCTGGTTTGGCAACCGCTACACCGCGTTCACGATCCACTCCAGGTTCAGCGTGCAGTTGCTGGTGTTTACCGGGCTGATCCTGGGAGCGACGGCGTTGTATTTGTTTCTGGCGTGGGCGTTTCACTGCCGCGAGGTCCATGAGGTCTACGGAATTGCGCGGCGGCGCAAAACCGGTGACGAAGGATACGCAGAGGGGTAGATGGAAGTAAGCGCCACCATTTTGGGATTTTTGAATCACATCCGCGTGGAGAAGGGACTTTCTCCGAATACGCTGACGGCGTACCGCCGCGACTTGATGAAATTTGAGGTCTTCGCGAAAAAGCGCAAGCTAACGCTGGAGTCGGTCACGCGGGACCACTTGGTGGATTTTCTGGCCACGCTGTACCGGCAGAAGCTGGAGAGCCGGTCAGTGGCTCGCAACCTGGTGACGCTGCGGAATTTTTTTCGGTACGCGCAAGTCGAGGAATTGGTGACCTGCGACCCGTCCGCGAATCTGGAATCGCCAAAGGTCCGGCGGAAGCTGCCGGGATATTTGAAGCTGGCGGACGTGGAACGGCTCATGACGCAACCGGACCAGAAGACACCGTTGGGGTTGCGGGACCGGGCCATGCTGGAGGTGCTGTACTCGACGGGATTGCGGGTTTCGGAATTGACGGGCCTGCGAGTTGCGGACGTGGACATGAAGGTTGGATCCGTGCGCTGCATTGGCAAGGGCGACAAGGAACGCATCGTGCCGGTGGGGCGGAAGGCGGTCGGGATGGTGGAGAAGTATTTGCGGGAGGCCAGACCGCAGCTGGTGGTAAAGAAGACCGGGGCAATTACCGCGTTGTTCTTGAACCGGCGCGGGAAAGCGCTGACGCGCGTGGGCGTCTGGAAGATTCTTTCCGATTACGGCCGCGAAGCGGGACTGCGGGCGCCGCTGACGCCGCACGTGTTGCGGCACAGCTTCGCCACGCACTTGCTGGAGCGGGGAGCGGACCTGCGGTCGGTGCAGTTGATGCTGGGACATTCGGATATTTCCACCACGCAGATTTACACGCACCTTGTGGAAGAGAGGCTGAAGCAGATATACAAGGCGCATCATCCGAGGGCTTGAAATGAAGTAAGGAAGTAATGAAGTAAGGAAATAACGAAGAAGCGAACTAGATTGCGGTGACGGCGCGGAACGCGCGGTCATCCTGAAGCGAAGGAGCGCAATGCCAGATTATATGTTTTTGTTGGAAAGCCGGCTGTCGCCGGAACAGCGCGCAGCGATGATGCGCGTGCAGGAACTTTCGGCGGCGATGGGATTCAATGTGTACCTGACAGGCGGCACGGTGCGCGATCTGATCACCGGAGCGACGCTGCGGGACCTGGATTTTACGGCGGAAGGGAATCCGTCAAAGCTGGCGCGCGAGCTGGAAAAAGGCGGCGCCAAAATCACGGACGAGGATGAAAAGCTGCGCCATGCGGAGATTCTCTTCGGAGGCGACAGCGAAGGCAGTATCGGCGCGGCTCGCGACGACCATTACGTGCGGCCGGGAACGCGGCCGGAGATTCGCTGGTCCACCATCATGGAGGATTTACGGCGGCGCGACTTTTCGCTGAATGCCATCGCCATCTCGCTGAATCCGGCTTCTCGCGGGCTGCTGCTCGACCCCACCAACGGGCTTTCCGACATCGAGCGCGGGGAAGTGCGCGCGCTGACGATTCATAGCTTTACGAATCAGCCGGCGCGGCTGCTCCGCGTGCTGCGCTATGCGGCGCGCATGGGCTTCAAAGTCGAATCGCGGACGCAGGAGTGGTTCGACCTGGCCATCGAACGGGATTTGCATCACACCATCACGCCGGACGACGCAGGGGCTGAACTGCGCGCGGCAGCGAAGGAAGAACGGCCTGGAGTGGTGCTGAAAGCGTGGGAAGAGCACGACCTGCTGGAAGTAGTCAATCCGGTGCTGGCGAAGAAGCATCCGGACTACGACGCCATCAACCGGCTCAGCAAAGTGCGCGACGATCTGATGATGGCAGGATTTCGCCCGCGGCTGGCGGTACCGATGTTGCTGGCGATTCTGGGCAAGCTGAAAGACCGGGAACAGAGTTCGGTGCTGTCCAAGGCAGGATTTCGTTCGGCGGAGATCGATGCCGTGCTGGGATTTGAAGAAAATGCTCTGGCGGCGCAGAAGGAACTTACCGGGCGGAAGACGCAAGCGCCGATTGAGGCTTTCCGCTTCATCGAAAAACTGCCCTTGGAGCAAATGGCTTATTTGTTGGCGGAATCGAACAATTCCGGAGCGCTCTCGAAGATTCGCGCGTACTTGAACAAGTGGCGCCCGATACGGACGGGGCTGCCGGTAGTGGCCAACGAACTGCAAGCTCTGGGCATGGCGCGCGGCGCTAAGTTCGACGAGATCGTGAACCAGATGTTTGCTGCGCAACTCACGGGGCGCGGAAAGACGCCGGAGGAGCGGGTAAAGATTCTCCGCAAGCTTTCCGGGATCAAGGAGCAACCCAAGAAGAAGGAAAAAGAAAAGAAGCTGCCGAAGGCCGGCGAGAAAACAGCGGCGGCAGCAGCGCCTCCGGCCAAAGACGCGGGCAGCAAGAAGCCGGAGAAGGGAAGCGCGCCTGGCGCGAGCAAGGGCCCGTCGGCGCTGGCTAAGCATCTGGCAGGAAGAAGTGCGGCGAAGCATGCCAGCGCCGGCAAGAAGGCGAAGAGGTAGCTACGCAGGCGAGCCGAGGCTGTGGAAAACCGTTTATGGGAGTCGCAAAACAGGGCGCGGAGTTCTAGAATCGAGATCCATGGGCCAACCGCAGTTCGTTCATCTGCACGTTCACACCGATTTTAGTCTGCTCGACGGAGCTTGCGAGACGACCGAGCTGTTGGACGAGGCGTCTCGGCAGAAAATGCCGGCCGTGGCCATCACCGACCACGGCAATTTGTTCGCTGCGGCGAACTTTTTCAACGAAGCGAGCAAGCGGGACGTCAAGGCCATCATCGGCTGCGAAGTGTACGTCGCCAAGGGCAGCCGGCACGACCGCGGTGAAAAGGCCGCGCCGGCGAACGGCGGCGGGAACGGCTCCGACCGCGGAGAGCTGGAACAGGGAACCAGAGGCAACAATCATCTAGTGCTGCTGTGCGAGTCGCAGGAAGGCTACCAGAATCTGATCAAGCTGGTGTCCTCGGGATTTCTCGAAGGCTTCTACTACAAACCGCGAATCGATTACGACTTGCTGGCGAAGCATAGCAAGGGACTGATCGCGCTTTCGGCGTGCCTGCGCGGCGCGGTTACCGAAGCGGTGGTGGACGAAAAGTATGACCAGGCGCGCGAAAATGCCTACCGGCTGCGCGATATCTTCGGCAAGGGCAATTTTTTTCTCGAAATTCAAGATCAAGGTTTAGAGATCGAGCAGAAGGTGAACCGCGAATTGGTGCGGCTCGCGAAGGAAACCGGCATTCCGCTGGTGGCCACGAACGATTGCCACTACCTGCATCACGAAGACGCTCACGCGCAGGAAGTCTTGCTGTGCATCCAGACGGGCAAGACCATGAGCGACGACAAGCGCATGAAATTCGCGACTGACCAATTTTATTTCAAGAGCGCGATGGAGATGGCGCAAGTATTTGGCGAACTGCCGGATGCCTTGAGCCGCACGGTGGACATCGCATCGCGTTGCAACGTGAAGATCGAGCGCATCTCGAATCCGTTTCCGGAGTTCCAGGTGCCGGACGGGCTCACCGCGGGCAGTTACTTTGAAAAAGTGGCCCGTGAGGGATTTGCGGGGCGCGTGCCGTATTTGGACCGGCAAGCGAAGCTCGGGCTGCTGCGCAATCCGATGGCGGCGTACGAGCAGCGGCTAACCTCTGAGATCGAGATGATCAAGAAGATGCGCTATGAGGGCTACTTTCTGGTCGTCTGGGATTTCATTCACTACGCGCGTGCGCAAGGAGTTCCGGTGGGGCCGGGGCGCGGATCGGCAGCGGGCAGCCTGGTGAGCTACGCGCTGCGAATCACGGACGTTGATCCGTTGCAATACAACCTGCTGTTCGAGCGCTTCCTGAATCCGGAACGTGTATCGATGCCGGATATCGATATCGATTTCTGCATGCGGCGGCGCGGCGAATTGATCGAATACGTCACGCAGAAATACGGGCGCGAGAACGTGGCGCAGATCATCACGTTCGGGACCATGGCGGCCAAGGCTGCGGTTAAGGACGTGGGCCGCGCCATGGACATTCCCTACGGGGAAGTCGACAGGCTGGCCAAGCTGATTCCGACGACACTCGGGATCGAGTTGAAAGACGCGCTGAAAGAAGCGCCGCAACTGAAAGCGGCCATTGATGGTGACGAGAAGCTTACGGACTTGATGGCCGTGGCGCTGCGGCTCGAGGGGCTGGCGCGGCACGCTTCCACGCACGCCGCGGGAGTGGTGATTTCGCCGCGGCCGCTGACGGAAATCGTGCCGGTATACAAGACGAGCCGGGATGAAATCACCACGCAGTTCGATATGAACGCGCTGGAGCGCATCGGGCTGCTCAAGATGGACTTCCTTGGGCTGACGACGCTGACAGTGCTGCGCGATGCCGTGCTGATGGTCGAGCAGAACCGCGGCGTGAAGCTGGACATCGACAACCTTGCGTTGGACGACGAAGCGACCTACAAGCTGTTTTCGCGCGGAGATACCACCGCGATCTTCCAGTTTGAGTCGCATGGCATGCGCGATATCTTGCGGCGCTACCAGCCCACGCGCGTCGAGGATTTGACGGCGCTGAACGCGCTTTACCGGCCCGGGCCGATCCAAGGTGGCATGGTCGATGATTTTATCAAGCGCAAGCACGGCACGACGAAGGTCGCCTACGAATTGCCGCAGTTGAAGGACATTCTCGAAGAAACCTACGGCGTAATTCTGTACCAAGAGCAAGTGATGCAAATCGCGAATCACCTGGCGAGTTTTTCGCTGGGTGAGGCAGATATTTTGCGCCGTGCGATGGGCAAAAAGAAGAAAGAGGAAATGGCGGCGCAGCGGGCCAAGTTCATGGCGGGGTGCGCGGCCAACAAGATTCCGGAGAAAAAAGCGGAACGCATCTTCAACTTGATGGAAGAATTTGCGGGATATGGCTTCAACAAATCGCACTCCTGCGCCTATGCATTGCTCGCGTACCAGACCGCTTACTTGAAGACGCACTATCCGGTGGAATTCGTGGCGGCGTTGCTGACTTCGGAAGCGGGCAATAGCGACAAAACCGTGAAGTACATCAATGAAGCGCGCGGCATGAGCATTGCGATTCTGCCGCCGGATGTGAACGAAAGCGATTTGTATTTTACGCCGGTGGGAGAGTCCATTCGATTTGGGCTGGCGGCCATCAAAAATGTGGGAGAGAACACCGGGAAAGCGATTCTGGAGACGCGTGTGGAACAGGGGCGCTTCAAATCGCTGTACGATTTCTGCGAACGCATCGATTCGCGGTTCTTGAATAAGCGCGTGTTTGAGAGCTTGATCAAGTCCGGAGCGCTGGATTCGCTGGGGCCGCGCGAGAATATGCTGGCCTCGGTGGACGATGCCATCGGCGCGTTGCAGCGCGCTTCGCGAACGCGCGAATCGGGGCAGCACGGATTGTTCGGAACTGCTACGGCGCCGGCGGTGGCACCGTTTGAGTTGCGAGAAGCGGCGCTGTGGACCGAAGAAGAGCGGTTGACCAGCGAATACGCCATGCTCGGGTTTTATGTGTCTGGGCATCCGCTGGAAAAATACGCGTCGCGGCTGCAAGAGCTGAAGGCGGTTTCGCTGAGCGAAGTGGAAGGGCAGCGCAACGGCAAGGAATTGACCGTCGGTGTGCTGATTGTGGGCACGCGGCCGATGCGCTCGAAAAAAGGCGCTCGCTGGGCGATCTTCACCATACAAGACATGACCGGAGTGCAGGAACTGCTGGCTTTTCCGGAGAGTTTTGCAAGGCTCGAGCAAGTGCTGAAGCCGGGAAGCCCGTTGCTGCTGAAAGTACGCGTACAGGTGGAAGAAGCGGGCACACGGCTTTCGTTGCAGGAAGCGCGCAAGCTGGAAGGCATCGTGGAGCGAGCGGCGGCGAGCGAGTTTCGCGTGCGGCTGAAGACGGATGCCCTCGGCGCTGATACGCTGGACCGGCTGGAAGAATTGTTCGCCGACGCGCCCGGGGGAAGCGCGGTGGTTTTCGAGCTGTGTTCACCGGACGGCTCGTTGGCGCTGCTGCAGGCGCAGAGCCGCGTGCGCGCGACTCCGGAGCTGATTGAAGCGGTGCGGCAGCTTTGCGGCGAGCAAGCGGTGCCGCCGGGAACAGTATGAGCGCAAAAGAAAAAGACAAGCTGCCGCCATCGGAGCGGCAGCGGGAAATTGACCGCCTCGAGAAGGATGTAGAGGAATTGCGCCAGCTCGCCGGCGACGCGGACGCGGAGACCGAGCTCGAGCGGGTGAAAGCGCAGGTGGCGGAGCTGCGGCGCGAGTTCTATTCGCACATGGGTCCGTGGCAGCGGGCGCAGATTGCGCGGCATCAGCAACGGCCATATACGCTGGATTTTCTCGGGCTGCTGTTTAGCGATTTCATGGAGATGCACGGAGACCGTGCGTTTGGCGACGATCGCGCGATCATTGCGGGCCTCGCGAAGTTTCATGGGCGCGCCGTGGCGGTGATCGGGCATCAAAAAGGGCGCGACACCAAGCAGCGCCTGGCGCGCAATTTTGGGCAGCCCAAGCCGGAAGGCTATCGCAAAGCGCTGCGCGTGATGCAGTTGGCGGCCAAATTCGGGCGGCCGGTGCTTACCTTCATCGACACGCCGGGCGCGTATCCGGGTATCGACGCGGAAGAGCGTGGGCAGGGCGAAGCCATTGCGCGGAATTTGCTGGAGATGTCCCGGTTGCCGGTACCGATCATCGCCACGGTGACCGGCGAAGGCGGCTCCGGCGGCGCGTTGGCGATCGCGGTAGCGGATCGCGTAAATATTTTCGAGAACTCCTTCTATTCGGTGATTTCGCCGGAGGGTTGCGCTTCGATCATTTGGCGCGATGCAGCCAAGGCCGAGACTGCCGCGGTGGCCATGAAGATTACCGGGACGGATTTGAAGGGCTTGGGAATTATCGATGAGATCGTTCCAGAGCCGGAAGGCGGCGCGCACACGGATCACGAAGCGGCTGCGCGGTTGCTGGATGAAGTGCTGGACCGGCAACTGATGGTTTTGCTGAACCAGCCGGTGCACGAACTGGTGAAAGCGCGCTACGAAAAATTCCGCAATATGGCGCAGTACTTCGATATTGGATCCTGACCGCGGCTTACCGGGCCGCCCAGCTGACCCACCCCGTAGCAAATTCGCAACTCTGGCCAGAGGTTTCGTTGTTGCGCTGTGCCGCGAGGACTACTCTGGATGAGCAATCCTAAATGTGTGCCGGCCTAGGGGATGTCGCACTGGATTCGACGCCGACACGATCAAGGACAGGTCTTCGATATGTCGGAACCCTTTCGGCCGTACGAAAAGCTGGTCGAGATTACGATTTACGGCAAGAAGTTTCAGGTGCCGGAGCGCAATTCGCTTTTGCGATGCTTTCAGTTCATCAGCCCGGAAACCATCCCGTACGGCCGGTTTTGCTGGAATCAGGACTGCCAATACTGCCGGGTGACCTGCCAACTGCCCGATGACGACGAGCCGCGCGAGATGCTGAGCTGCAAATTCATCGTGATGCCGGGCATGGACATCAGCGAGCTGAGCCAGGAACTGAAGTGGTGCTTGCGGTCGAAGTTGCCTTCGGACACCCCGGTCAGCTCCTAATTGGCCTGAAATAAGTTGGCCGCTGCGCGTGGCGACTCGTGCAGCGTTTGCAGTCTCTTCTCGATTACTCTAGATTTGAAAACGCGCTATGGAAACCAAACGGGAATTGGTGTGCGACGGCTGCGGTCAGGCGGCTACGCCGGGGCATATTGCGCGGCGGCTGCAATTGCTCGAATGGGCGACGAGGTTCCGGCCGGTGCACATCGGCACGCTATTACTAGGCGCCGCGGCGCCGTCTCTCGAGAGGGAGTTTTTCTACTCGCCGGAAGGCGCTTTTGCGGGCGAGGCAGCGCTTTTGGCCGGGATCGCTGGACTCACTCACTTGGATGGCCCGCGGGAGCAGCGTCATATCGCCTTTCAGCGCGGCGGCTTTTTTGCGACGCATGTGCTGGAGTGCCCCGTGGAAGAGGGCGACTCGGTAGCGATGGTGGACCTCGTGAGGGCCCGGCTGCCCGCTGCGATCGTGCGCATCCGGCGGTCGCTGCGGCCGAAGAGGGTGGCGCTGATTTCTGCGGCGTTGGAGCCATTTGCGGAACAGTTGCGGTCGGCACTTCCGGACAGCCAGATTCTTCTGAACGGGGAGAAGGCGTTCCGCCTGGAGCAGGGCGATCCCTCGGCCGAAGTTCTGCTGCTTCGGCAGGCTCTGGCGGCGGTCTCCACGCGAGAAGGCTGAAATTGGCCAGACGGGCAGTGTCGGGCTCTGGCCTCCAGGTGACATTCTTTGCTGGCGAGAGCAAATTTCAGTTGTGCTAGAATCGAAGCGATCTTGGTGAGGGAGTTTGCGTGCAAAAGCGTGCAAAGTTCGGAATTGGTATCGGCATCATCGTGGCGTCGCTCGCGTGCCTCGCGTGGATGGGCTACGGCGAGAGCAAGACGTACTACCACACCATCGCTGAGTTGCAGGTTCTGCAAGGCGACGCACTGAAGCAGCGCATGCGAGTGGGCGGAACGGTGGCGCCGGGAAGCATCCACCGGCTTTCGGGCCGCGTCGATTTTGTGCTGGATGGGGAAGGGAAATCGCTCCCCGTGAGCTACATCGGCAGCGATCCTCTGCCGGATACTTTCATTGATAAGGCGCAAGCGCTGGTCGAAGGCCGCCCCGCAACGGACGGGCGATTTGTCGCTGAGCATGTACAGGCAAAATGCGCTTCCAAGTACGAAGCTGCGCCCGGAGGTAACGCCACTGCCGCAACCTCTTCGACCCAGCCAAGCTCTAGATAACGTGCCCGACTAAGTTCGCAAGGAGGCGGGGTCTCTTTGGACGTATTTGGATCATTCGCACTTTTGCTGGCGTTTGTTTGCGCCGCGTACGCCCTCGTTGGGGGCATTTTCGCGATTCGCACCCGGCATCCCCTGCTCATCAAGAGCACCCGTCAGGCCGGGATCGCGACTTGCGGCTTGATTTTTCTCGCCACGTTCAGCCTCTTCTATTTGTTCTTCAGCGATAATTTTTCCGTGGCCTATGTGGCCGGCCATAGCAATCGCGATCTGTCCTCGTTCTATAAGGTTGCCGCGCTGTGGTCCGGGCAAGAAGGCTCGCTGCTGTTCTGGAGTTTTCTGCTCTCTATTTACGTCTTCTCGGTTCTGATTGCGTACCGCAACAAGAACGGTGAGTTGATGCCATACGTCGGCGTGGTACTGGCCGGCGTGCAGATCTTCTTTCTTACGCTGAACAACTTCATCGCCAGCCCGTTCAAGGCGCTGGGAGTTCCGGCGGCGAATGGCGCCATGGATCTGGTGACGCGCGGCGACGGCAACGGACTGAATCCTCTGCTCCAATACCCGGAGATGGTTATCCATCCGCCGAATCTCTATTCGGGGTATACCGGGTTCACCATTCCGTTTGCGTTCGCGCTCGCGGCGCTGCTGGCGCGGTATCCCGGCGAAAAGTGGATTCACCTGACGCGCAAGTGGACGATGATCGCGTGGTGCTTCCAGAGCGCGGGCATTTTGCTGGGCGCACACTGGGCCTACGCGGTGCTCGGCTGGGGCGGCTATTGGGGTTGGGACCCGGTTGAGAACGCCTCGCTGCTGCCGTGGCTGACCGGCACGGCGTTCCTGCATTCGGTGATGATGCAGGAGAAGCGCGGGATGATGAAAGTGTGGAACGTGTGGCTGGTGTTCTGCACCTTCCTGTTGTGCATTCTCGGGACGTTCCTCACGCGCAGCGGCGTGGTGAGTTCCGTGCACGCGTTTGCGCAATCGAATATTGGCCCGTGGTTTGTGGGATTTCTGATAGCCATCATGCTGGTTTGCCTGGGCGCTTACTGGAAGAACCGGGATTATCTTGCCTCGGAGAACCAGCTCGACAGCGTGGTATCTCGCGAATCGAGTTTCCTGTTCAACAACCTGATTCTGCTGGTGTCCTGCATCGCGGTGGTGTCCGGCACGCTTTTCCCGGTGTTTTCCGAGTGGATCACCAGCAATCGCATCAGCGTGGGGCCGCCTTTCTTCAACAAAGTGATGATTCCGATCGGGCTGCTGCTGCTGTTCCTGACCGGCGTAGGTCCGCTGCTGGCGTGGGGCAAGACCTCCACGGAAAGCTTGAAGCGCAACTTCGGATGGCCGCTGGCCATCGGACTGCTGGCGGGCGGCGTGTTGTTCGTGCTGGGCGTGCGCGATTTCTACGCGCTGATTTGCTTTATCCTGTGCGTCTTTGTGGCGCTGACCATCCTGATGGAGTTCTATCGCGGCGCCAAAGTGATTCGCTCGCGAGGCGGAGCTTCGTTGGTGGAGTCCGCGTTCGAGTTGACCATGCGGAACACCCGCCGCTATGGCGGCTATATCGTGCACATGGGCATGGTGTTCATTTTTATCGGGCTTGCGGGAGCGGCGTTCAACCGCGACGTGCAAAAAGAAATGCAGCTCGGCTCAGTGTTGCAGATTGGCCCGTACGAGTTGCACTTGCAAGGGCTGGATACCAAAGCGGAGAAGAACTATACGGCTGACCGCCTGATCGTGGAAGTGATCAAGGACGGCAAGCCGTTGATGATGCTGTATCCGGAGCGGCGAAATTTCCCGGCCAATCAGGAAAATGGCACCATGGTGGCTATTGCCTCATCGGCGAAACACGATTTGTACGTGGTGTATGCCGGGCAAAGTCCTGAATCGCAACAACCGGTCATTCATGCGTATCTGAATCCGCTGGTGAAGTGGATCTGGTTTGGAGGAATGATCGTGGTGTTCGGCACGCTGGTGGCGTTGCTGCCGAACCGGCGCTCGGTTCTCGTGCTTGCCGGAGTTCCACAAGCAGCGCCTGCGGGTTCGATGCCGCAAACCATGACAGCCGCACCGATTTTGAAGGAAGGCCATGATTAAACTCCGAAGCTTTCGCGCCGCCATTCTTTTTCTAAGTGCCGCCAGCCTGCCGTTTCCAGCGCTTGCGACAACCGCGGAACAGCCGGACCGCGCGCACCAGATCGGTGCGAAGCTGAAATGCATGTGCGGAGGCTGCAGCGAATCCGCCGGCGGTTGCTACCACATCGGAGGCGCCTTTTCCGGCCCGTGCGATACGGCCAAGTCCATGCTGAAAGAGGTCAGCTCGCTGCTCGCGAAAGGCGAAACGGAAACCCAGATCCTGCACGGATTTGAGCAGGAGTTTGGACTTTCGGTTTATATCGAGCCGCCCAAGAGCGGCTTCAGCTTGCTGGCGTGGATTATGCCGTTTTTTTATCTGGCGGCTGGAACGCTACTGGTGGTTTTCGTGATTCATCGCTGGAGCAACCGGCCGAGACAGCAGCAGCTTGCTGCGGGGGGCAAGGCGCCGGCAGTTTCGCTCGAATATCTGGCGCGCGCCCGCGCGCAGTCCGCCCGGGATACGGACGACTGATGACGTGTATCGCTTTGCTGGTTGCTGCCGGCCTCCCTGCTTCGTCCGATTGGGCGATGCTGGGCGCGTGCCTGGGGCTCGCCGCGGCTACCATACTGTTTATCTTCTATATCCAGACGGACGCTTCCGACCTGGCGCCGCACCGCTCGAAGCTAGATCAACTTATGGAGCGGCGCGACACCATTTACGACAACTTGCGCGATCTGCGATTCGAGTTTCGCTCGGGGAAATATGCGGAGGGCGACTACGAAGCCATGAAAGCGTCTCTGGAAAATGAATTGGCGGCAGTGCTGGCCGAGGTGGATCTGGTCACGGACGCGCAAACCAGGCGAGCTCGCGCTGTACGAGCGGTCGACGCCGAGCGGGGCGCACGATGAAGCGGGCCTTTTGCGCTATTGGGATGTTCGCGGCGCTGCTTTTCCTGCAAGCGGGCGTGGCTACGGCCGGCACTCTGCATGGGACGGTCAAGAATGGCACTACCGGCAAGTCGGCGGCGGGCGTGCAGCTGATCCTTTTGGAGTTGAAGAGCGGAATGCAGCCGGTGGCCAACGCAAAATCCGACGCGCAGGGTCAGTTCACCCTCGAAAACGCGGGGATTGGCGCGCAGCCCATGCTGCTGCGTGCCGTGTTCAATGACATCAATTTTCACCAGCCGGTGCCTCCGGGAAAGACCGAAGTCGATATTACGGTCTACGAATCGACGAAAGATCCGAAGACGATTTCCGTGATCTCTCGGATCGTCTTCTTTCAGCCGAACCGAGCGATGCTCACGGTGGGCGAAGAATTCGCGGTGCAGAATAATTCGCAGCCGCCCAAGGCGTTTTTTCAGCCCGGCGGCAATTTCGAATTCAAGATTCCGGAAAACGCCAAGCTGCAGCAAGTGGCGGCGTCCGGATCGGCGGGCATGCCGGTGGTGCAGGCGCCCATCGACAAAACCGGAGGCAAGTACGCGGTTGCGTATGCGTTCCGTCCCGGTGAGAGCACCATTCGCTATTCGTATGAGTTGCCGTATGCGGGCAATGCAGCCAGGGTGCCGGTGGAATCGCCCTACGGAGCGGGCCGGTTGCTGGTTGTTGCGCCGCCGACGATGCAGATTTCCGGCGCGGAGCTGCAGCCCGGTGGCCAGGAACAGGGCATGAACATTTATGGCCGCGAGAACGTCGCGGCAAATACCGCGCTGGTGGTCAGTGTTTCAGGCACAGCGCCTCCACCGACAGACACCAATACACCCGCTGCGCAAGGCCGCGATGCGCCGGAAGGCGCAGGCGGAAATATTCAGGTGGTTCCCGGACGGCTGGACGTTTTGAAATGGCCGCTGATTGGCGGGTTCGCGGTGCTTTTCGCGCTGGGTGCCTTTTTGTTGGCGCGCAAGCCTACTGCCATGGCTGTACCCGTTGGCGCCGGTGGTTCCGCGGCCGTGCCAGCCGCAGCGTCTATGGCCCCCTCCCCCGCCTCGCAAAGCCCCTCAGCGCGCGCACAATCGGCGCGCACGCCTGCGGCAAACCTGGCGGAAATGGATGCGCAAGTTGGGACCAGTTTGGATTCCTTGAAAGAAAAACTGTTTCGCCTCGAACTGCGCCACCAGGCCGGCACCATTTCCGAAGAAGAATACGCCCGGGAACGCTCTCGCGCGCAACAAGTGCTGCGCGACTTGCTGCGGGGCTAGTGCGCAATGGCGCATCGCACGTATGCGAAAGCTGGAGCCGCGCGGTGAGCGCGCCGATCGACGGGCCAGGAATCCGCTTCGACAAAATCGACAAACGCTATGGCGGCCTGTACGCGCTTCGCCGCGTCTCGCTGGAGATTGCCAACGGCGAATGCGTAGTGCTGGCCGGGCGCAACGGGTCGGGCAAGACGACGCTGTTGCGCATCGCCGCGCGGCTGGTACGGCCGACTTCCGGAACTGTGACATTTTCGGGCGAAGTCGGTAGCGATGCTTCCCGGCCGGCGCCGGTCGGTTTTGTGGCGCACGCGACGATGGTTTACGACGAACTGAGTGCCGAGGAAAATCTGCTGCTTTTTGGCCGGCTATTGGCCGTGCGAAGTATCGCGGCTCGCGTTGCGGAGATGCTCAGCGGGCTAGGCATTTACGAACGGAGAGGCTCGCTGGTGCGAACGTTCTCGCGTGGAATGCGGCAGCGCGTGGCCATCGCGCGGGCGCTGTTGCATCAGCCTTCAGTGTTGCTGCTCGACGAGCCCGCTACTGGGCTTGATTCCGTGAGCGTTGCGTGGCTTGCCAGAACGCTGAAGCAATTGCGAGACTCCGGCTGCACCATGCTGATGAGCTTGCACGGCGAATCCGAGATTTCCGCGTTGGCCACCCGCGCGATTCGGCTGGACGCGGGCGCGATCGCGGCGGATAGCGCGGCGGGCGCGAGCCTGCGTTCGATTCTAAGCTTCAACGCGACGCCATGAGCCTAATCTCCAATGCGACGGTGCTGTTCGGCAAGGAACTGCGCACCGAGTTCCGGTCGCGGGAACTGCTGACGACAACTGTCGTTTTTGTCCTGATGGTGGTCGTACTGTTCAGCTTTACTTTTGACCCCTCGAGCACGGAATCGCGCCGCTTCGCTCCCGGCCTGCTGTGGCTCGCCTTTCTGTTCGCGGCGTCCCTGATGCTGCAGCCGTGCTTTCTGCGCGAGCAGACCAACGACACCCTGAGCGCGCTGCGCCTTTCGGTTTCCGATCCGTTCGCCATTTTTCTGGCCAAGCTGGCCGCCAATACGCTGTTCCTGCTGATCACCGAACTGCTGATGCTTCCCGTTTTCTCGATACTCTTCAACATTCCAGTGGGCTCAGTTGTCGGTTCACTCGTGTTGGTGTTCTTTCTGGGAAGCCTCGGCATCTCCGTGACCGGTACGGCGCTCTCAGCCATTTCCGCGCAGGCGCGCATGAGGGAATTGCTTCTGCCGATTCTGCTGCTGCCGCTGCTCACGCCGGTGCTGATTGCCAGCACGGAAGCCACTGCGGCGCTGCTCGATCCGGCGCCAGCATTTCGGAGAGATTGGATCGGATTCCTGGCGGTGTTCGATATCGTGTTTTTGACGGCGCTGTGGCTTTTCGGCGAATATCTTCTGGAGGAATAGCCTCGTGACGCAAGATGCGATTGCCGGCGCACTAGTCCTGCTCCTGTTGGGAGCGGACGCGTATGCGTCCTTCTTCGTGGCTCCCACGGAAGCGACCATGGGACCGATCCAGCGCATTTTTTATCTGCATGTGGGAAGCGCGTGGACCGGCCTGACTTGTTTCCTGATTTGCTTCATCGCCAATTTGCTGTATGTATTCCGGCGGCGGCCGCGCTGGGACTGGCTGGGCGTGGCGTCCGCGGAAGTGGGTCTGGCGTTCACCACCGTAGTGTTGGTCACCGGGCCGATCTGGGCGCATCCGGTTTGGGGAATCTGGTGGACCTGGGACGCGCGGCTGACGTCCACGTTTGTTCTCTGGCTGCTATATGTTTCGTATCTTTTGCTGCGTACTTTGATTGAGGAGCCGGACCGCCGCGCGCTTTTCAGCGCGTTGTTTGGCATCTTTGCGTTTCTGGATGTGCCGCTGGTGTTTGGCGCGATTCGCTGGTGGCGCACGCAGCATCCCCAGCCGGTGATTATGGGCGGGCCAGGCTCCGGGCTGCAGCCGACGATGCGCTGGGTGCTGCTTTTTTCCTGGGTCGCTTTGCTGGGCCTGATGACCTTGTTGCTGCGCCATCGCTACCGGCTGGAAGCGATGCGCGGAGAGTTGCAGATGATAGAGCGGGAAGTGGAGGGGGCATGAAGAATCTGGACAGCATTTTCGCGGCATATCTGATCGCCTGGGGCGTGTTTTTTGTTTATTTTGTTACCGTGGCGCGCCGTACTGCGGCGCTGCGCGAAGAGATCGAGCGGCTGAAGAATCTTGTGAACCGGGGCAAATAGCTTGGCAGGGAAGAAGCGCATCGGCGTCGTTCTGTTCCAGTTGGGCGGGCCAGACTCGCTCGAGGCCGTCGAGCCGTTTCTGCTGAATCTCTTTCGCGATCCGGACATTCTTCCGATGGGGCCGCTGGGCTTTCTGCGTAATCCGCTGGCCAAGGTGATTTCGTCACGGCGCTCGATTCCCGTGGGCGCGAAATATGCGCAAATCGGGCGGCGATCGCCGATTGGCTTGCTGACGGAGCGGCAACGGCGCCGAGTCGTGGATGCACTCGCGCCGTACGTTGATCCCGTGGCGGTCACCGCGATGCGCTATTGGCACCCACTGACCGAAGACGCCGCGGCGGCGCTGCGGCAATCCGGGGCGCTGGACGAAATTATTCTGCTGCCGCTGTATCCGCACTTTTCTTACGCCACCACGCTGAGCAGCCTCAAGGAGTGGCGCCGCGTCTGGGGACCGACCGAGAGCGGCCCGCCGCAGAAGACCATCTCGCAGTTCCACAATCATCCGATGTACATCCGGGCGCTGGTGCAGCGCATCGGCTCGATGCTGCGGCAATTTTCGGACAGTTCGCGGATTCATCTGATTTTCAGCGCGCACGGGCTGCCGATGAGCCTGGTGGAAAAGGGCGATCCGTATCCCAAGCAGATTGAGGAGACGGTGCGGCTGACGTGCGAACTCGGCGCGCAGCAGTACGCCGGTTGGCCGAGGACGCATCTTCTTTGCTACCAGAGCCGCGTAGGGCCGGCGAAATGGCTGCAGCCTCCGTTCACCGCCACCATCGAACGACTCGGGCACGAAGGCGTGAAGGAAATGCTGGTGGTGCCGATCTCATTTGTCACCGAGCATATCGAGACGCTGCACGAGATCAACATCGAAGGGCGCGCGGACGCCAAGAAATTCGGCGTCGAACGCTTTCGCATGATGCCGGCAGTCGGCGATTCGGCGCTGTTTATTGCGGCGTTGCGCGATTTGGTGCTGGAAGCGGCGGGCGTCGAGGCAGCTGCTGAGAAGCTGCAGGCCGCGGGCTAGGCGGCAAGCAAGCACAGACGCAGTCATGTATAATTTCCGTTTGAGTTGGCTTTCATGAACGCGACATACAACCGGGGTGTGCATCGTTTCGCGGTCTTCGTGGTGGCGTGGACCGTTTTGCTATTCGTGTTTGGAGCGCTGGTTACTTCCAAGAATGCGGCGCTGTCTGTCCCCGACTGGCCCAAATCGTTTGGCACGTGGTTTCCATCACTGCGGCAACTGGCCGGGGGGGCGTTTTTCGAGCACTCGCACCGGGTCATCGCAGGGGTTATGGGCGTGTTCACGCTGGTGCTGGCCGTACTGATCTGGGCCAAGGACCGGCGGCGGTGGCTGCGGTGGTTCGGCGTGATTGCCGTTGCGGGTGTAGTCGTTCAGGCGGTGCTGGGCGGCGAAGTGGTTCGGCAATTGCTGCAATACTGGCTGCCGGTCCTGCATGCGTGTTTTGCGCAACTGGTATTTGCGGCGGTGCTGGGCATTGCTGTATTTACGAGCAAGTGGTGGATCGAAGATCGGCCGCGTCTGCCGGATGCTGGCGCGCCGTCCATTCAGACGCTGGCGATTCTGAATGCCGCGGTCATCTTCTTTCAGGTTGTGCTGGGCGCGGGTTTCCGGCACTCGGAAATTCCGGTATGGCCGCATATGGCCGGGGCGCTGGTGGTGCTAGCGACCGTTACGTGGACCGCCGTCGCGATGCGTAAGCGTTTTGGCGATGCTCCGGAGATGAAGCAGGCGCGTGTTTGGCTGCATGCGATCTTCGGTCTGCAGTTCCTGCTGGGCTTTGGCGCGTATTGGGGGCGGCTGGCTGCGGAAAAGGGCGGGCCGACCTCCGCTACGGTCATGTTGACGGTGACGCACACGGTGCTGGGGGCTCTGTTGTTTGCGCTTTCCATTCTCGTAGTGCTGATTTGCTACCGCCTGGTGCCGCGAGGCAGGGAAGTGGCTGCGGCGCGGCGTGAGGTCGCGGCCTGATGTCCACGGTGCGCACGGCGGAATGGACGCTGGCTTCGCGCGCTTCCGCGTACGTGGCGCTGACCAAGCCGGACGTGTCTTTCCTGGTGATTCTTACCACCGCGGCGGGCTATTACATGGCTGTGCGCGGGCCGGTCAACTGGCTGAGTCTGATCCATACCGTTTTTGCGACGGCGCTGATTGCTGCGGGAACGGCCGCGCTGAATCACTACGCCGAGCGCGAATCCGACCGCTACATGCGGCGCACGGCGTCGCGGCCGCTGCCAAGCGGAACGCTGGAGCCCGGCCACGCTTTGTCGTTCGGCGTCGGGCTGGCGATGGCCGGGGCGGTCGATTTGTTTGTGGTCGGGGGCTGGATGGCCTCCGCGCTGGGAATCGTCACGTCGCTCAGCTATTTGCTGGCGTACACGCCGCTGAAGAAGCGAACCGTGTGGGCTACGTTCGTCGGCGCTTTTCCTGGTGCGATTCCTCCCATGATCGGGTGGGTAGCGGCGACGGGAACGCTCGATCGCGGAGCGTGGTTGCTGTTCGCGATTCTGTTTCTGTGGCAGTTTCCGCACTTTCACGCCATCGCGTGGATTTACCGCGAGGACTACGCGCGCGCGGGAATCCTGATGCTTCCGGTGGTGGACCAGGAAGGAAAGCGGACGTTCCGGCAAATCATTTTGTATGCCGCGGCGCTTTTGGCAGTGAGTCTGCTGCCAACGGTGATGGGCCTGGCCGGAATTCGCTACTTTTTTGGCGCGATGGTGGTCAGCACGGCGCTCTTGCAAGTGTGCCTGTGGGCGGCTACCTCGAAGACCAACGTGCGCGCCAAATGGCTGATGCACGCCACGGTGCTGCATATTCCGCTGCTTCTCGGGTTGATGGCCTACGACAAGATTCCGCGCTGACGTTTTCGAACCCAGGAAATATCGTCCCCATGTTTTCCCACGCCGCACTCAACGCCTCTCTGAACGGAATCAGCGCCTTGCTGCTCGCGGGCGGCTACATAGCCATCCGCAGGGGCAAGCGCGAGGTGCACAAGCGCTTCATGATTTCCGCTTTCGTGGTTTCGTGCGCGTTTCTCGTTTCCTACTTGGTGTACCACTACCGGGTGGGCCATGTGCCGTTCGCGGGGCAGGGCTGGATTCGTCCGGTGTATTTCACCCTGCTGATTTCGCATACGATTCTGGCGGTGGTGATTGTGCCGCTGATTCTGGTCACGCTGCGGCGGGCCTGGACGGGGCGGTTCGACAAACACCGGGCCATCGCGCGGTGGACGTTGCCGCTGTGGTTCTATGTGAGCGTGACCGGCGTAATCGTGTATTTGCTGCTGTATCAAATCTATGCGCCGCGGGATCCGGGTGCCCCGGTCGTTGCCTCCCCTGAGTCGTCTGCGACGCCTCCTCGGTAACGGCGAGCTAACCCTATGCGCCGCAGCAAGATGCTGGCACCACGGCTGCTGGTTAACAGAATATGCCCCACCCCCCCGTTTTTTTCGTAAGTGCGGATTCTAAAGGGTTTACAGCACGAAATCTTGTAAGTATAGATTCTAAAGGACTTGCAGGCGGTTGACTTCGGCTAAAACCAGGGAAAACGCGGCGTTCGTCTGTAAGTGCGGATTCTACGGGGCTTACGGCTTGGTTCTGAAGAGGGCACGGCAATGCCGTGCCCCTACAACATCGCACCCTAGCATCAGCTGTGCAGGTGACATCCATGATGATTGGCGGCGCTAACGGCGAGCATTGACGAACCGTGCCGAGATGTGGCGCAGCAGTGCTGCGCCCCTACGAAGAGGGTTGCAGGGCGGCGATGACGGCGTCGGTGAATTCTTCGGTGCCGGCTTTGCCGCCGAGGTCGCGGGTCATGTGTTGGCCCTGGCGATAGACTTTGTCGAGGGCGGCTTCCACGCGGCGGGCCGCGGAACGCTCGCCGAGATGGTCGAGCATGAGAATGCTGCTGAGGAGCAGCGCAGTGGGATTGGCCAGGCCTTTGCCTGCGATATCCGGCGCCGTGCCATGCACGGCTTCGAACATGGCGCAATCGTCGCCGATGTTGCCGCCGGGGACGACGCCGAGGCCGCCGACCAGGCCGGCCGCCAGATCGCTCATTACATCGCCGTAGAGATTCGGAAGCAGGAGCATATCGAACTGCTCGGGCTTCATGACAATCTGCATGCAGGCATTGTCGACGATCATTTCGAGGTATTCGATCTCCGGGTACTGAGGCGCGACAGCGCGGATGGAGCGGAGAAACAGTCCGTCTGAAAGCTTCATGATGTTGGCTTTGTGGATGGCGTGAATCTTTTTGCGGCCGTTGCGGCGGGCGTAGTCGAAGGCAAAACGCGCGATGCGCGTGGAAGCCTTTTCGGTGATGATTTTCAAGCTCTCGACCACGCCGGGAACGACTTCATGCTCGAGCCCAGAATAGAGATCCTCGGTATTCTCGCGGACCAGCACGATATCGACGTTGTCCACGCGCGATTTCACTCCGGGAAGATTTTTGACCGGGCGCAGATTGGCGTACAAATCGAGGGTTTTGCGCAGCGCGACGTTGACGCTGCGGGCGCCTCCAGCGATGGCGGTGGCCGTGGGGCCTTTCAGCGCCACGTGATTCCGGCGCACGGAATCGATAGCAACCTGATTGACGCTGCCGGCTTCGTCTCCGACGGACTCGCCGCGTGCGGCGATTTCTTCCCAGTCGATTTCGACTTTCGCGGCTTCGAGGATGCGTCTGGTCGCTGCGGCTACTTCCGGGCCGATGCCTTCGCCGGGGAGCAATGTGACTTTGTGTCTCATAAGAGCATCTATTGTATGCGAAGCAGTTTGGCGTGTCGAAACGGCGCGCAGCAGGGCGTTTCCAGTATGGAACGTGGAAGCGAGCAGAGTCTGGCGGGATTTGCTATACTGGTTGTGGGAAGAGTCTCGCAGGGAAGCCTGCGAGCGGAGGCCAAGGAATTATGATTAGTTTGACGCCGGTAGCAAGCACCAAAGTGAAGGAAATCATGGGTATGCAGAGCCCGGTGCCGACGACGCTGCGCGTTGCGGTGGTTGGCGGCGGCTGCTCGGGTTTTCAGTATCACATGGCGTTCGAGAATCAGACCAACGAGACCGACGAAGTCCTGGACTTCAACGGGCTCAAGGTCGCGGTCGACCAGATGAGCTCCATGTATCTGGACGGCGTGGAAATCGACTACATCGAGACGGTCGAGGGCGCCGGGTTCAAGTTCAACAATCCCAACGTGAAGAGCACCTGCGGCTGCGGCAGCTCGTTCAGCGTTTAGCGCGACGTTAGCGCAAAGGGGAAGCGTGGTATGCGCTTCCATTTCAGACTTCCGGGCTCCTGACGCTTTGCGCAGGAGCCTTTTTTTTATGCCCGCCAACGCCACCGAATGGGATGCGCGGCACCGCGCCGCCGCGCGCGAGGCTGCGCCCGAGCCGTCGAGCATCGTGCTGGAATTGCTTCCGCTATTGCCGCACGGACCGGCGTTGGATCTGGCTTGCGGCACGGGCCGACACACGCTGGTGCTGGCGGGCCGGGGACAGAATGTGACAGCGGTGGACGCTTCGGCAGTGGCGCTGAGCATTCTCGAAGAGCGCGCGCGGGAAGCGTCGATGGCAGTTTGGCGTGGGAATGGCCTGGGCGAACGGCCGGCTCATTCCGGCCGCGGCATTCTCCTGGTGGAAGCGGATCTCGAGGCGACGGAGTTGCCGGCGGCTTCGTTCGATCTCATTCTGTGCGTGCAATACCTGCAACGCTCGCTGTTTGCGCAGATGGCGTCAGCGCTGCGTCCCGGAGGGATGCTGCTCTTCGAGACCTACACGCGGGCGCAGATGGACTTGTCCGGAGGGCCGCGGAATCCGGAATTTTTGCTTGGCACGCACGAACTGCGCGGCGCTTTTCCCGGCTTGCGAACAATTTTCTACCGCGAGCTGCGCGCGGAAAAGGGGATTGCGAGCCTTTTGGCGCAAAAGCCAGCGTGACCACCATGGAGATAGTAGCCTATGGAATGAACACAAGGGCCTGCGGCGCGATTTGCAATCGGCGCGACCCGTCCGTATCCTAAAGTGCGTTAATGAAAATAGCTCTCGCGCAATTTAATCCCACGGTTGGCGATTTTGCAGGGAATGCAGCGCGCATCCTGAGCCTGGCGGAACGCGCCAAGCAGCAGGGCGCGGACCTCGCTGTTTTCTCCGAGCTGTGTCTCTGCGGGTATCTTCCGCAGGATCTTCTGGAACGCCCGGCGTTCATCGATCGCAATCAGGTGGAGCTAAAGTCGCTGGCGGCCAAGCTGCCGTTGCCTGCGGTGGTGGGCTTCGTCGGCCGCGTCAAGAACGGCACCGGGAAAGGCATCGCCAATAAAGCAGCGCTGATTGATGGCGGCCGGGTGGTTTTCGAGCAGGGCAAGATGCTGCTGCCGACCTACGATGTCTTCGACGAATCGCGATATTTTCAGCCGGCGGATCATCAGTCTGCCTACAGCCTGGGCGGCGAAACGCTGGGCATCACGGTTTGCGAAGACGCCTGGAACGACAAGAATTTCTGGTCCGTCAGGCGCTACGAGCGCGATCCCGTTACCGAAATTGTTGGGCAGGGAAGCACGGTGTTGCTGAATATCTCGGCTTCGCCGTACACCATCAACAAGCGCACGCTGCGCTTCGAGATGCTGCGCTCGATCGCGGTGCACCACAAACGCCCGATCGTGTATGTGAATCAAGTGGGCGGCGACGATAGCTTGATCTTTGACGGCGCGAGCATGGTGGTGACGCCGGACGGCAAAATTGCCGCGCAGGCGCAAGCGTTCGTGGAAGATCTGGTGTTCTTCGATACGGTGACGGGCAAGGGCGATTTCCACGAGCAGCCGAAAGAAGAGATTGCGTATGCGTATCTGGCGCTGGTCACGGGAACGCGCGACTACGTGAACAAATGCAATTTCAAGAAGGTGCTGGTCGGGTTGAGCGGCGGCATCGACTCGGGAGTGGTGGCTTGCCTGGCGGTGGACGCGGTCGGGCGAGAGAACGTGCTCGGTGTCTCCATGCCCGGGCCGTTTTCCTCGGAAGGCAGCAAGACGGACGCCGCGACGCTGGCTCGCAATCTGGGCATCGAGTTGGTGACCATCCCGATCTCGGATGTTTACGACGCGTATTGCAAATCGCTGAAGCCGGCGTTCTGCAACCGGCCCGCCGACGTTACGGAAGAAAATATTCAGGCGCGCATCCGCGGAAACTATTTGATGGCGCTATCGAATAAGTTTGGCTCAATGGTGCTGAGTACCGGAAACAAATCGGAGCTGGCGGTCGGTTACTGCACGTTGTACGGCGACATGGCCGGCGGCTTGGCGGTGATTTCCGATGTGCCCAAGCTGATGGTTTATGAGATCGCGAATTACATCAATCGCGAGAGGGAAGTCGTGCCTCTCAACACGCTCGAGAAGCCGCCCTCTGCGGAGCTGCGGCCCAATCAGAAGGACGAAGATAGCCTTCCGCCTTACGATGTGCTGGATCGCATCCTGAAGGCGTATATCGAGGACTTGCGCAGTCCGCAGGAAATCGCCGATCATTACGGCTTCGATTTGCAGCTGGTCCGAGACATTGCTTTGCGCGTGGATCGCAATGAGTACAAGCGCAAACAGGCGGCTCCCGGGCTGAAGCTGACGTCTCGAGCGTTTGGCTTCGGCAGGCCATTTCCGATTGCGCAGCGGTTTATCCCTTAAAGGAACGAGGTACGGCGTGAACTCTCGCTTCTCCCTATTCGCTTTGTCCTTAGCCGTGTGCCTATGCTTCGGCACGGCAACCTACTCCCAACAGCCGGCCGCACCGCCTCCGGGCGCCACGCCAGCTGCGCAGTCTCCTTTGCAGAAGACTGTCGAAGCGTATCTACGGCATTTGTATGCGTTTGGGCCGGATACGGACATTCGCGTGGGTGCGCCGAAAGACACCGAGATTCCCGGGCTGCAGGAAGTCAGCATCGAAGTGAAGATCGCGGACAATACCGAGACCGCGAAGTTTTACGTCAGCAAGGATGGCAAATACCTGCTGCGCGGCGACCTCTCCGACCTGACCAAAGATCCCCTGGCGGCGACGCGAGCACAACTGGACACCAAGGATGCGCCCGCGATGGGCGACCCCAAGGCGTCGATTACGCTGGTGGAATTCTCGGATTTTGAATGCCCGGTTTGCCGGAATCTGCATGACGCTTTGCGCGGGATGCTGCCGAACTATCCGGCTGTGCGGTTGGTGTTCAAGGACTTTCCCATCGAGCAGATCCATCCTTGGGCACGGACGGCAGCCATCGCTGGCCGGTGCGCCTACCAGCAGGACCCCAAGGCGTTCTGGAAGATGTACGACCTGATTTATGACGGCCAGGAGCTGATCTCCGCGGCTAACGCCTGGAGCAAAATGACGGACTTCGCGGGTCAGGCTGGCTTGAATCCCGAGGTCTTTAAGGCTTGTATGGGCGGACCCGAGGCTCCGGCGGCGGTCGAGGCCAGCCGTGCCAACGGTCTGAAGCTGGAGGTCGGCAGCACGCCGACAATCTTCGTCAACGGGCGCCGCATCGTGGGCGCCGATTCCCGCCTGATCGAGCAGTACATCAACTACGAACTGGCACAACTCGCTGGGACAAAGGGAAGCGGTAAGAAGTAGCGACCGAGAGGTCCGGATATTGGGGGTTGGGGCCGGGCGGACGGGCTGGGTTTCGTCCAGATCTTCTAGTTAACATAATATAACTTATAGGACTTTGTGTCAAGGGAAATCTTTCGGGTGGCGCGAGATTTCTGTGGATTTCTGCGCCCTTGAGTGTGCCCCTTGCGTCTGGCTGCGCTGGGATCTTAGCTTCTCTTAGGGCTGAGGGGCCGGGGTTAGCTCATGTAAGTTGCGCAAGACTCAGGGCTTGCAAGGCTTGCGTAGAGCTCGACGTGGAGATGGTATTGTGCTGCGCGATACTGGCGCGGGGGGTGCGCCAGTATCGCGCGCCCGAGAGGTTTGCGGCGCTGCGCGCGGGAAAATATCGTCGTCCAACGCTACCCGCGTACCGCGGCGGGAGAGGTGAGGGAATTCCCTGCTGGGAGCCTGCCCGGTCCGCCTGAGACCGACGGTGATCCTACTTAGCTGCCCCACGCTGGCCGGAGGGCTCATCCGGGCGGCCACGGTGGGCCCAACCGCCCCGCTCTACCAGCGGGAGTGGCCCCGATACCTTAATGGGCGGCTTTGGCGGCGATGGCACCGGCGGCGGCGCCTATGGCGAACCATTTGGCGGCTCGGGCTACGCGGCGCAGGAGGCTGCCGCCCCGAGCAGCTTGCAGGGCGGCGTCGCGTTCCTTGGCCAGGGTGGTGGTCTTGGTTTTTTCGTCGGCCAAGTCGGCTTGGGCGGCGGTGAGCTTGGATTGGCAGGCTTGGCAGTCCAGGGTGAAGTCGTAGAGGGGCTTGAGGTCTTCAGGTGCGATGAGGACTGGTGCGTTTTGGGTGGCGCTGGCCTTCGCTTGCGGGGTGTCTGGCAGGTCCTTGGGACCGAAGGCTAGCGGCGTTGGCAGCGGGAGCTGGTTGGGCAGGTCGGCCAGGATTTGCTTTGGGGATTGCACGGTGCGTTTGGATTGGGCTATTGCGGCAAGGGATTGTTGGAGCTGGGTGTCGCGATCGTGCTGACGGGCGTCGGCTGCCGCGATCACTTGCTGGGCGGCGGCTAGTTGCGTGGCGAGTTGGGCGCGGTCGCGGCGGTCTTCGCGCCAGGAGACGACGAGGATGGCGACGAGAGCGGTGACGAAGGTGATTTCGGCCAGGCGGATCCAGTTGGGCATATGCACACTCGAACGGTCTACGAAAGTCCGAACCGAGAACTCGATGACGGCTGCGATTTGCTTGGGAAAAGCCGCAGGGCTCCGCGGACTGCGCCCTGCGCTACAGGGACTCGAAAGTTCACAGGAGGTAGTGGGCGCGGCGGGCCAGGACTTGGGCTGGGTAGGCGGGATTTCCGCCGCCGTTCCAGGCCAGGAGGGCGCGGGTGGTGTCGTTGGCCATGGCGTCGAATTTCTTGCGGAGGACTTTGCAGCCTATGGCGATGCCTTGCTCGGGATCGCAGAGCGCGGAGAGGAATGGGGAATCGAAGCCGAATTCGCGGGCGACTTGTCCCATGACCTGCATCAGGCCCCAGGAGAATCCGCGGGCGTAAGCCTCGGACGCCGAGACCTTATTATTTGTATATAAGGATGCGACATATTTGGCGAAGAAGGCCGGCTCGTAACGGATGGCCCAGGGATTCCAACTGGACTCCTGCTCGATGACGGCGCAGACGAGCGCGGGGTCGAGCGATTGCAGGGTGGCGAACTTGCGCGCGAGGATGACGAGTTGGGTGGGCGGAGTCATTCGTGTTCACACTTTTCGGTGTGCAGATTGACGAAGCGCACCGGGGGCGGCTCATGCAGGGCAATTCCCTGCTTCTCGGCGATTTGGCGGAGCGCCAGGTAAATGTGCGGGAGATGATTGGTGGCGATATCAGTGACAAACGTGGCGGCGATTTCGCTGTCGCGCATGCGGCGGTGCAGCCAGCGGAGAAAGAGCGCGAATTGCACGCCCACCGGAACGATGGCTGCTAGAACGGCGAACCAGTGAACGGACATAGTGATGAGCCTTGTGCGCGGTGGCTGACAGGGTTGTAGATGCTTACGTTTCGGCGCGCGCGTGCGTCTGAACAGGAGAGGCAACGTGCGCGACCGCTACGTATGGCAAATACTGTTGGCGACGCTGGGCTGCGGCCTGCTCCTGGGCGCGGTTGCGATCGTAGACACGCCCAACGACTGGTCGCAGCCGGTCTGTGACAAGAGGGCGAAGCCCGCCGAGGCAGCCTTACGCCTTGCAGACCTCAAGGATGACTGCGACTTGCCTGTCCGCGTGGCTCCGGGGGAAACCGAACGCCCGGGCTGGCAAAACTGCGAGAAAGCAGATTCTTCGCTTCGCGGACTCCGCTCGAAATAGCAACTTCCTCGCTTCCAACCCGACCTAAAGATCGGCCACCACAAAATCAGAGGAATGCGCCGGGCAGCGCGCCGAGGGTGCTGCCGAGTCCGGAGCCGAGTGAGGAGAAGAAGCCGCCGTTGTTGCGCGAGGCGTTGTTGCGGACGTTGAGCAGGTCCGCGGGAATGCCGAGAGTGCGGCCGAGGAGATTGGTGTCCACGCCGAAGAGGCCGGAGAGGCCTTGCAGCGCGGCCATCTGCCGCTGGAAGGCGGTGTTGCTGAAGGCCAGTTGATTCTGCTGGGCTTGATTACCTTCGGCAATGCCCTTCTGGCGCGCGAGTTCGTCGGTGAGTGCGCTGAAGCCGGCGGAGTTGTTGGTGCGCGCGGCGCGATTCTGCGCGGATTGCTGCAGCGAATCGAAAGCGCTGGCGATGGCGCCCTGCGAATTGGCGGTGACGGCGGCCTGGTCGGCAGGACTCAGGCCGGGATTATTCAAGATGCTTTGAAATTGCGAGTTGAGCAGATTGCCGGTCTGCTGCTGCTGTCCGAAGAGCTGTTGATTCAGGCCGTTGATGCTGGCGAGCTGCTGATCGGTGAGCTGGCGTGTTTGAGCTTGTGCACCGCGTCCCATGAGATGCCTCCAAATAAGATGAGAGATCGAGGAAATAAAGGAAGTTAATGAGGTTGAGGAGGTAAAGGAACACGATCGCCTGCGGCGTGGCACCGAGTCGGCGCGTCTTTGGTCCATTACCTCCTTTATTTCATTTACTTCCTCTACTTCCCTGCTGCGATTCTGGCGTCAGATTCTTACGGTAATGGCGATGGTGGCGCCGTCGGGCTGCGTGGCGGTGATGGCGGCGCTGGCCAGGCGGGCTTGAATGGCCGCGAGCGCGGCAGCCACCGGCGCGGCATCTTGCGTGTCTTCGGTATCGAAGATGAAGGATGCGGAGAGATTTACCGGATCGCTGGGGTTGAAATCCCAGGAGGCGGCGTTGGTGGTGTTCGGCATGGTGGCTCTCTTTTGTTGCGCTGGTTACGTTTGTGGCGCTTACGTTTTTTGGTGCGCGGTCAATTTGTGGCAGTACGGCGTCCAGGTGTCGTCGCGGAGCCAGCCGAGGCGCGTGAGGCGTTTGCCGAATTTGCCGGCGATAGGCGGCGGCAGCCAGGCGTGGACGTCTTCGAGGCCGCGTTGCCAGGCGTCGCGACGGGTGGCATGGTGCAACGCGAGGAGCGCTTGCCAGCGGTCGCGCGGCGTGCCCTGCTTTGGATCGAGCAGCAGGTAGGCTTCGGCGGTGAGGCGCAGGAGCGCGACGGCGGCGATTTTGTTGGCGGCTTCATTTTCGAGAACGATTTTGCTGACGAAGAGCGGATTGTTCAGATCCGGCAGCGGATAGTCGAAGCCTTGTGCGGCGTGGATGGCGCGCAGGGCGTCGAGGTCGCTGCGTTGATATTCGCGTATTCGCATTTGTGTTACTGACCGATCTAAAGATCGGCCACTACGAAATCGTCAGGCGGGCGATGCGGGAGCCGGGATGCAGACCGAAGCCATTGCCGCCGCGGGGGACGCCGTTGGGGAAGGCGCCGCTGCCGGTGGAGGGCAATGGTGCGGGGCCTGCGGCTCCACCGCCGGCTACCGGCGTTGGCGGCGCGCCGAAGGTTACGGGCGCAGAGGGCAGCGAGCCGATGTATTGCGAATACGCGCGCCAGTACAGCGTCTGATTGCCGAGCTGCACGTAGAGATTGCGCGAGGCGCCCAGAAAATAGACGCGCGGTGCGCTGAAAGCGGGCGTGGTGTCGGACTCGGTGAAGTAGAAGAGGCCGGGGCGCGAGTCGGACGGATCGGTGACGGAAATGTCGAACCAGCCGTTCGAGGCTTGCACCGCGAGCGATGCGATGGACGACGGCGCAGGCGACGGCGTGCTCGGATCAACGCCGGAGCGCTGGCTGGTGGCGTTCACGGCGGAGACAATTTTCACCAGCGTCTCGTAGAGATACGGATCGCGGTCCTTCAGCGGCGCGAGTTGGGATACGGTTAGCATGTCGTTGTGTTCGTCAGTTGAGTAGCTGGAAAGGCCGCAATAATGCAAAAGGCCCAACCGGGGTTGGGCCTTCGAGAAACTTGAACTCTAAAGGTACCTTAAGGGCTTACTTGCGGCCGGAAGCCGTGGCTCGCCGTTTCGGCAGATTGTGGAGACCTACCGAGATCAGTGCCACGCAAATGACGCTAAACAGAAGCATCGGGAATATCACCTTGGTCTCCTTCCTTGTGAGCCAGACCACTTTGTTGGCCAATCGCCCTAGCAAACTATTTTTGCTTCTTTGCCTGCCCCTGAAAGCGCTCGATGTCCTTTTCAAAGTCCTCGAGAAGCGTAATGTGAGCATCAGTCGGAAGTGGAGCTTCTGAGAAGTATTTGTTTTCCGAAAATCTGGCTTCCGCTCTGCGAGTGATGGAGAAAGGTGCTATCGCATACTTACGCGCCATAGGGTCATGTCCAACGGTTAGACTGACGGATTCGTACTGAACCGGTTCCTGCCAGATCTCGGACAATAGTTGGCTCGTCTTAGCGGCCAAGTTTGTCAGCACGGGACTTGCATTCAGAATCGGGAGGTCACTATAGAAGCTCAAATCGCTCACGTACGCGTAGCGCTTAATCATTCCTGGACGGTAGGTAAGGCCGAACTTCGCGGCTCCCCATTCCAGCACACCTTCGAGAATCTCCTTTGAATCGGTCGTGCTTGAACGGGTCTCAACGACCAACAGAGTGTTCCAGATCACGAACTTCTGGATGGATTTGTTGCCGATTTTCCCCTCTAAGAATTCAATTCCCTTCGATTCGTCGAACTCCTCGAATGTCTTAGGGAACTTCTGGAAGCCGTAGCGCTTTACTATCTCCTGCACGACGTCAGGGAAAAAGATCTCCCCTCTCGGCGCAAGGTCGAAAGTTTCGATGAACCCCAACACTCGAGCGTTAATGATCGCTGAGAGTTGCAAATCCTATCTCCCGGCTACCTTCACTGAATTGGCATCTGCGGAGCCGGACATCGCCATAGCGGCCGGATTTTCTCGGTTACTGGCCTGCGAGGGTTTGTTTGCCTCATTTTGCGAAACTGTAGTCGCCCTTATGTCCGTTGACGCAGTTCGTCTTGCATGTCTCGCCGATAGGACTCCGAACACAAGCAAGATCGCCGATAGCGACAGAATTCCGATTGTAGCTGGCAACATAGACTCTATCTCCTGGGTCGCTCCGCCAGTTCTGATAGTATACCCGCAAAGAACAGTAGCATCACCGCGATTCCTTCGCTCCACGCGACTAAAGACCAAGTGACCTTCGGCGTGCCACCTTTTTCGATAATCGTGTCCAGAATCGGAAACACCGCAACGAGAACTGCGGCCTCTGTAAAGAACTCCACCCCAATCTTGCCGAACCTTGGCCCTAGAAAGACTCCGACCAGCCAACGCCACCAGACCAATAGTGGCGTCAGCGCTCTCCGATATCGGATGACTAAGCCGGAGATCACGGTACATCATTCTATGCTAGGAAAGGCTAGTTCAGGCCGCGGACTGGGGACCAGGGGTCGGGGCGCACGCTCGGCGTGAATTTTTGCAGGCGGAACCAGGCGCCGGGCTGGCTGGTGGCGACCTGGAAGGCTACGCGTTCGCCTAGGATATTGATTGGCAGCTCGAGATCCTTTACGGATGGGGAGCTTAGCGGCAGCGGTTGTTGGGCTTGGGGGGCGCTGGGGGAATTGGTGAAGCTGGTTAGCGACAAGTTCCCTGCCCCTTCTACGAACATGGTTAGATAGCTGAAAAGTTTGCGGTGGGCGCCGAGCTCGAGAGCTTGCTCGACGGCGCGTTCGGGAAAATAGTGCGTGGTGTAGTAGCTGGGGATGGCGGTGCCGTTGTCGGAGAGTTGCGTATCGCTGAGCTGGTAGATGCGGCCAGTCGCGCCACCGCCTCCTACTCCCGGCGTGCCTCCGCCGAGGACTACGATGGCGGTGCCATCGGTGCGTTCTATTTGCGCGCAGGAATTGGCGGCGATGGTCCAGGGGGACCACTTGCGCGTCTTGTCGTTAGCGGTTTTGCGGCCGGTTAGCGTGATGTTGATAGGCGGACGTCCGGCGATGTCTTGGGCATCGTCGAGATCGCGATAATCGAGCATCAGGATTTTATTTGGCGATGTGGCTGCGCCTAGCGGTGCGCCAATCAGGATGCGGCGTTCTTTGGTGTCCACGGTGACCCAGAGCGTGTGGCCGAATTGCCAGTTGATCTGGTTCCAGGTGGGCTGAATTTCCTGCGAGATTTTGATGGGCTCGCCGCCATTGAAAATGTATAGCCCAGTGCGATGCGCGATGACCACCCAGTCTTCGCCGATGCCCACGCCGCGCACGGACGGAGTACCCACGCGGCGGGAAATTTCCGCGATGGACCAGAGCGCAGGCTCGTTGGTGCCGTCGTCTTGCGTGGCGTAGAGCGAATGCTCTTTCACGAAGTAGAGGCGCTCGCGCAATTTGAAGGCGGCGCGAATGGCCTGGCCGTTGTTTTCGGCGACGCTGAGCAAGCCGTCGATACCGTCGTAGCTTTCGGGATCTTCGACGCGGCTGGCGCGCACGAGCGAAGCGTTGACGGGCTGCGTGGTCGGAAAGATTTCGATGCTGTCGAGGTAGAACTGGCCGAACTGTGTGGGCGTGCCGTCGGCGTAGACGCGAAGAAGCAGGTCGCTCGGAATTGTCGCGAGCGGCGCGGTGAGCTGTGCGGTGTATTCAACGTAGCTGGTGGTGAGTTGCGCGGCGGTGAGTTGCAGGCCGGTGGTGTTGATGCCGCCTCCGGCGCTGAAGAGATGCAGATGCAGCGTGCCTTGCAGCAGCGCGGCGTTGCGGGCGCAGCGGGCGCGTATGGTGTAATCCGTGTTGGCGCGAATGAGCGGAGCGCCGAGCGCATCTTGCACCGCGGGCTGAGTCATCAGGCCGCGCGTGGGCGTGCTGCCGTTGCCGACGATCGAGTACGCGGCGCCCCAGACTGTGAAACTTTCTTCGTCAGTGCCGCCGGGCGCGAAAACGGAGTCGGGGGTCCAGCCGAGCGGATAGTGCGGGAGTGACGGCCCGGTGAAGCCGCCGTCGAAGCCGAGGTTGAGCCAATTGTTCATTTTGTTGCGCTCGCCCCACCAGAATAGACGCTGCGAATAGTCGATGACGCCGGCGGAATTGCTGAGTTCGACGAGCCGGAAAAGATTGTCGACATTGGTTCCGGCGAGAAGGATGGCGTCGGAGAAATCGACGGCGAGCGAGGTCGTGGTGTTATCGGCGATGACCATGTTGCCGCTGAAAAGTGAGCCGGGCTGTCCGGCGGGCAAGCCGCTGGCCGCGGTGTAGAAGAAACTGGCACCGCCTGCGCCGGTGAAGCAGAGAATGCGTCCGACCACGTTGCCGGGGCCGGTGGGAATGTTGGTGACCACGGCGCGTTTGCCGCCGCTGGCGGCCCATTTCGTTGCGGGGCCGGGCGCGGTGAGATAACCCTGGCGCGTTTTAAAAATGACGCAGACTTGGTGCACGCCTGCGGCGACGCTGCCTGCTGCGGCTGCGGTGCCGCCGCCGGAAGCGGCGAGTCCTCCGGTGTTTGCGGTGAAAGTGAAATGCGTCGAGTCCGGAGCGGCGGTGATGACGAAGGTTCCGTTGTAACCGGCAACGCCGATGCCGCTGGTGGTGACCAGTTGGCCGACAACGAAGCCGTGCGCGGCAGTGGTCTGAATGGTGGCGGTGGCCGAGGCGGCGGTGCCTGCGCCGGACGCGGCGAGGCCACTGGCGCCCGCGATGTAGGTGAACGTGGTGGTCGAGGGCGCGGCGACGATCGGAAACGTGCCGTTGTAGCCGGAAACGCCGACGCCGGAGATGGTGACAGACTGGCCGGTGGAGAGACCGTGCGCTGCGGTGGTGGTAATGGTGACGAGGAAACCGTTTTCAGTGGCGCCGGTGGGGCTGGCGGCAATGGTTACCGCGGAGGGCTGCGTTGCGCCGTTCGGACTTGCGGTGATGGCGACGATTACGTTTTCGTCGACGACGGTGGGGCCCGCGCCAGGTCCGCTTTGGCTGACGCGATCGAAATTCGTGTCGTCAAACTGGCGCGGCAGATCGTTGCCGGTTTTGCCGTCGCTGATGGCGAGATATTCGCGGCCGAAAAGCGTGGCGGAATTCGCGTAGGCGTTGGCGGCGAGGCCGCTGGCCACGGTGGCGAGTGTGCCGGGCGTCGTTTCTTTGTAGAGCACACCGTTCGAGTCCAGCGCCAGGGTGCGCAGCGTGGCGTTCAGCGTTTCGTACGTTTTTACGTAGTTGACGGTGGGATTGCCGGCGAGCGGTCCGAAGAGCGGCGCCAGGCCGGGACGGGTGGCCACGCCGCCACTGCTGAAGATGACGTCCTGGCAGTCGGGCGAAACGCCGTGCGGCAGGTCGGCGGGAGACATATCTGTCACCAGGCCGCCGAAGATTTCGATGGGTGCGTCGAATGATCCGAGTGTGCTCATTTGTGTTAGGCTTTGCAGGCTTCGCGGGCGCGTCCAGAACGCGTTAAATGCTTGGGCGACGAGTAATCGTCGCCCTTTTTGTTTTTGCGTGGCGTGGAGTGCGGGAGTCTTGCTCCCGCCTTACTGGCGAAGGAGTACGCTTAGGAGCACGGCGCGCGCCTTGCCTGGAAGAAAAGCGGCGGCGAGCCTCCGCACTCCCAAACTTGCTACTTCCCTGCTGGGTCTGGTTTGGGCGCGGATGGCTTGCGGCGCTGGCGCTGTTCCTGCGGGCCGAGGCCGTACTGCGCGGCTTTTTCGCGGTCGAGGATGGCGTGGCAGGATTTGCAGACGGCGACGCCGGGCTTTAGGAATTCGGCGCAGACCGGGCACTCGCTCATGGGCTTGGGATCGTAGAGCCAGGGCTTTTCGAGGCCGAGCGTACGCGCGGCGCGGCGTTCGAGATCGGTGATGAACATGGGATTCTTGCTGCGTTCCCATTCGAGGTCGGCGGCGGCGACGAGTTTGCGGTTGAATTCTTCGAGGCGGCGATGCGCGTCGGCGAGTTCGGCTTCGGTGGGCGCGGGACCGGCGGCGACGAACACGCCGTGAAAGCTGCCTTCGCCGGAATCGCTATTGAGCTCACGGGCGATGTCTTCGGCGATTTCGCGGGCGGTGATGCGAACCTCCACGAAGCGCTTGTCGCCCATGTCCATCGCGGCGTTGCAGCCGCGGATGGGCGTAACCGCAAAAGGCTCGCCAGGCTGCGGCGAGAGCACGTCCAGCGAGCCGAAGTAGGTGCGATGGCGCGGCGGCCACTTTTCGGTCGAAATGTTGACGAGAGAAACGACTTCGGTTACTGCTGACAAGCTACACCTCCGTGGGAATGACGGCTTCTGAAAATCGGCGTTCCGGCTGCGCTGCGTGCCTGCTTGCCGCGCTTGATGGTAGTCTTTGAGACATGCTCAGTCTTCGCGGCCTTGGCAAACCGCAATATTTGCTGCGCCCTTCGCAGATCGTGCGGCGGCTGCTGCGCGAATTGCGGCGCAATCCGCGAGAAGACACCGTGCGGCTTCCCTGGGGGATCGAGCTAATGCTGGATCCGGCGGATACCGTGAGCGCCGCGCTGCTGGGCCAGGGAATTTACGACCTGGTGACCACCGAAGTCCTTTGGCGGCTTACCGCCCGGGGCGAACGCACCGCGGACATCGGAGCGAATGTCGGGTATATGACCAGCGTGCTGGCGGCCCGCGCGGGAACCAACGGTTCGGTGATTTCCTTCGAGCCGCACCCGAATACGTTTGCGATTTTACAGCGCAACGCGGAGCGCTGGAATGCCGGCGCATCGTGCGCGCCCGTCTCCGCGATACACGGAGCCGTGAGCGATCGCGATGGTACCGCTGCGTTCGTGGCGCAGCCGAACGGCGATGCCAATGCCAGCCACGCATTTCTCGCGGAGGACGCGAATCCTTCGGCCGTGGAGGTTCGCGTGTGGAAATTCGCGAGCTTTCTGGGCGCAGGCCAAATGTTCGGCGTCGTCAAAGTCGATACGCAAGGCCACGAGCGCCGCGTGTTTGCGGGCATGGGCGAGGGGCTGAGCGCCGGACGTATTCGCGATATTGTCTACGAAGAAGAAGCCGGCTATCCGGCGCCCAGCCACGCCGCGCTGGAAAACGCCGGTTACGCCATTCTAGCCTTTGCAGAGCGCCTGAGCGGGCCGCGAATTATTTCGCCGTCGCAACTCTCGGCGCCGAAGCGTTCCTACGAAGTACTGCCCAGCTACCTTGCTACGCGAGATGTTCCGCGAGCGAAAGAGCTCCTGGCCCGCCCCGGCTGGCAGTGCCTGCACGGCTAGCGCTACGGAGCACCGGCCCTTCGTCCCTCAGGATAAACAGGATTGTGTGTGCTGCTACTGCATGCGGTACTGCACGACGACGTTGGCGTCGGCGGGACTGGTGGTGCAGCCAGCCGCGGCGGTTTGCACCAGCACCTGGAGCGCGGAGCCTGCGGCGTAATTCTGGATGATGGGTCCGCTGTCGTTGGCGGCGGCGGCGATGGTTACGTTGACGGGCGAAGTGCCGTCGGTGAAACGCACGACGGAGTTGGTGGTGCAGCCGGCGGGTGCGGTTTTCGCTTGCACTTGCACGCGCGTGACGGTCACGGCCTTGTCGGTGGTCCAGGTGGCGCCGGTCCATGTGGAAGTGAGCGCGCCTGGCAGAAAAACGTTTTGCTCGGCGCGCGGGCTGGCGGTGAAAGTTTCCGCGCCGAGGCCCACGCCTGCGTTCAGGTGCTGCACTTTCGTGTAATCCGCTTCGATGTCGAGCTGGCTCAGCGGATGCAAATTTCCGCCGGTCCAATTGTCGAGCGTGGCCACGTTGCCGGAAAGTTGCATTCCCGGAGAGCCGGAAAGCAGCGAGGTATCCGTGATGGTCAAAATCACCGCGCCATTTTTGTAGCAGGTCAGCGTGCTGCCTTGCGCCTCGAGGCGCAGGATATCGCCGATTGCCCCGGTGGACGCCGCGCTGGTGATATTGGTGAAGCCGCCGGTGACTTCCTTCTGGATGAACACGGTGGTGGAATTCTCGAAGCAACTGTACCAATTCGAGCCGGGAGAGACCCGGACGGACGGGCCGATAAAATCGGTGGTGCCGTTCAAGCTGGCGACCATGGCTTCGGCGAACTGATCGGAGAAAAAGGAATTGGGAATCCAAAAAGCGACATTGTTTCCGGCAGCGGTTCCCTGAATGGCATTGGAGGCGACGTTGATGCCGCCGTTGGTGACCGTGAAATTCGCGCCGATGGCGCCGTTCGCGCGGTTGAAGTTGTCGTACGCCGCATTGATGTAGCCGGTCACCGGAATGACGCCGGAAACGTCCGGGAGCGATTGCGTGCGATTACCGGTGAAGGCGCCGCTGACGGTGGACGCGGCGCCTCCGCCGACGAATTTGTAGGTGGTCGCGGACAAGCCGAAGGAGCCGAGCACGGTGGCGCTGCCGTTGGCAAGACCCGGCACGCTGGCAGAGAAATTGCCGGTCGCCAGGTTGTCCGTAAAGCTGGAGCCGGAGAACTGGAACGCGGTGCCGATCGAGGAGCACGCAAGGTTGTTAGCGGTAATTCCGCGGCAGAGCGTGGTGGAAACCTGGCCGGCCACGGGAGTGAAGCTGATGACGCACGCCTGGCTTCCGTTGGACGTGCAACTGGCGGTGACCTGCGACACCGGGCCTTGCTGATTGTTCACGTCGTTGGGAATGATGCGATAGAAGTAGGTGCCCGCGGCCAAAGTGCCGGCGGCATTCGAGACGCTGGGCGTTGCGGGCATGGCCATAGTGTAGGCAACCTGGCCGGAACCGGAAACGGCGATGGAAGAGTTTTGGTAGAGGTCCTGGTTGGCCCCGCGCACGATAACCGTATCCGCGCCGGAAAGGCTGCAACTGATGCCATTGCCGCCCAGAAAAACACCTCCCTGCCCAGGCGCCATCTCAAAAACCGGCTGTGCGCCACTGGCACAACCCTGGCCGTTTACGGTGAAGGATGCGAGCCGGCCCGCGCCGACATTGGTCAAGTCATATATGGGAACGGCTTGGCCGCCCAGCGGATCCGCGTACTGATGGGTGTGAATCTCAAAATTTGCCACGATGTCGGAAGAGGCCAGAAGGTTCAAGCGAATCTGCGGGTAGTGGCTGCTCTCGTTTACCAGGTAGGAGAATTTGTTGTTGCCAACGAACGCGGTGCTTAGATTGCCCTGCCCCTTGTCGTCCCACACCCATTCGCCGTCGCCGGTGGTGAGGTTGCGGACCTGAAAATCGCCCATGAGCTGCTGGTTGATGTTGCCGATGCCCTGATTGGCCTGGACGGCCAGGGTGGGAGGAATGCCCCAATTGCCCACGATGGTGTTGTTGAAGAGCACGCCATAATCCCAGAAATAGCCGAAAGCGCCGCCAAACTTGAGCGGCATGCTGTTGCCGCCGGCAAAATCCATTTGCCAGTAGGACTGCGCCGACACGTTGTTGCCATTGTTGTCCTGATCGTAGAACAGGCAGGACTGGTAGTTCTGCAGGCAGTTCATGTCCAGGTATTTGAGAGCATTGGTGCCCGCGGAGCCGGGGGTGAAGAGGAAGAGCGGGAAGGCGAAGCCGCCGACGCCGGCACAATAGTCGAGAGTGGAAGAAGGCGCGCAAGCGGTGGGCAAGCCCTCGATGGTGAGATTGCTTTTGATTAGCCAGGGATCGTTGAGAGTTACTTGGCTGCCGATAAGGATCTTGGAGAAGGTGCAGGGCGCGAGATCGAGAATCGAGTTGAAGTTATACGCTCCGCCGTTGGGGATGTACACTGTGCCGCTGGCTCCGGTGCAGGCGAGCCGGAGGTTCGGGCCGTTGTCGTGCAGCACGGTAGTGCTGCCGACGGTGGCGGTGGAGTTGGCGGCAAGCGTGACGGTGTTTCCGTTGATGGCGGTGATAGTGGTGTTCAGAGGCGCGCGCACGGCGACGGCAGTGGGAGTGGTCGTGGAAATGTAGGACGGCACAGCGGCGCTGAGGCCGAAGCCCCAATCCTCGAAGCTGGAATCCATGCCTTGCGAGATGCCCACGAGCGTGTAGCTCGAACAACTGGCTCCGGTGCAGCGGTAAATGTAGGCTTGCATCTGGCCGTATGGCTGCATCACCCACTTCACCACATTTTTCGCCACCACTTGAGGAGAAACCGCTCCGGGCGTGATCGTCCCGGTGTGATCCGCCTGGCCGGCCTGGTAGAACGTGAACGTTGTGCTCGTAGGAGTGGCGACGATGGTGAATTGTCCCTCGAAAAACTGGTCGCCGGTGCCGCGCGGAATATTGACGGGTACACCGGCCTGGAAATTGTGAGCTGCGGCGGTGGTGCAGGTGACGATGCCGCTGGCGCGGTTGCAACCCGAGAGAGTTGGGCCATTGAAGACCCCAAGAGTGGAGGCCCCGGTGGTGATGGTGAAAGGGGCGCTGGCAGGGCTTAGGCCGCCGTTCTTGTCGCGGGAAACAATTTTGTAGCTGTAGTTAGTGGTGCCGTTGAGGATGCCCGCGGACGTAACGGTGCCCGGGACGACGGCCACGATGGTGGCGCTTCCGCCGACGTTGCAAGGGTTGCAGTTCGCGTGCGTGATGTTGATCTGGCCGGTGCTCCCAGCCGTGACGGTGAAGGTGCCGTTGAGCGTGCCGTCGGTGGCGCCGGCGATGGTTACGCTCGATCCCGGCGCGTACGACGTGAATGGAACTTCCGTGAGCGTGCCTACGTTGCTGCTGATGGTGAGCAGTGTGAGCGCCACTGGAGCGCCCGGGGCGGTGAGCGTCGCCGCAGGTCCGGCCAATTGAATCGAGACACCGTGGCCAACGGCAAAATCGCTGGTGCCGCCGCTGCAAGTCATTTGATTGGAGCCGCTGGTGGTGGCGCAGGTGATGGTGGGCGGCGTGAAGTTGGAGTACGCGCCGTAACGCGAGATGTCGAACCAGGGATTTGGCCCTTTGTTGTGAAAATCGGCGTCGATATTCTGCTGCGCCGTGAAGGTGTTCTGGACGTTGGTCTGCGCGCCATTGCCGGGACCTAGCGGGCCGATCTCCGTGCCGGTTTCATCTTTGTAATAGACGCGCTTGTCGGCGGTCTTGGTGTAGAGATTTACGGTGCCGGCGCCGGCCGCGCCGGGTGGCGTGGATTGATTGGAAAGATTGAGCGTGCCGCTGGCAAGATTGCCGAGGACGGTGGTGCTGCCGCTGACGGTGAGGTTACCGCTAAGCGTGAGCGAGAAGGCGCTGACGTTGCCGGAGAATGTCGGCGAAGTCGGATCGATGGGAATGATGACGTCGGGCGTTTGTTTGGTGGTGATGCCGGGCCCGGAAATCTCGACCATGTATTTGCCCGGCGCGGCGTAGAAATGATAGTTGCCGAGGCCGTCGCTGGTGGTGGGATTGGCGAGCGCTTGCGTGAGCGCCGGGTCGGAGTAAATCAGCGCGAGCGGCGTGCACGGTTGTCCGGTGGCGGGCTGCGCACAAACGCGCACGGTGGCGCCGGCGAGCGGGACTCCGCGCGAATTGAAAACGACGTCGTCCTTGCGCGTGCCTTGCGCGTGCACCGGCCCGACCACGCCGGGCAGCACATGCAACACGAGCGCCAGCAATGCCCAGAGAAACGCCATGGATGTAGCGCGCTCGAAGCCTGGCTGGGCAGGCAGGCGCGACGGCGTTTTCGATCGTATCATTGAACTTGATGACTCCATCGACATAATCCTCACACCAAAAACCGTCCTCGATTCGCTCATGTTAAAATTTAGAGATGAATTCCTTGTCGGAAATTGAAGTCGAATTTGATCTAACGTTTGGCGAAACTTACCGGGCAGTCTTCCGGATGGCATTGTTTGCGTTAAGATACGTAATCCTGCTTATCTGCCTGGCAGTTCTCACGCTTTTGATTTGCTTATTCATCTACAACAGCAATTCATCTTGGAGTGGTGACGCAGAGGCCATATACGTATGGCTCTATCCTTACCTTGTTGGGGCAGTTCCCACACTTATCGTTATGATCCCCTTCATTTCGCTAGTTCGCGTGTGGATAATTCGCCGTACTCCCAGCGTTTCCGGAAGACGACGCTACACATTTTCGGATGGTGGAATCAAAATCGAATTTGATTCAGCGACGTCAGAATTGAAGTGGCCTTTTTATACGCGGATAAAGGAGACGACGGCTTTCTTTCTACTGTATGTGACAGGAAGTTTTTGCAACATTGTTCCCAAAAGATGCTTCGTTGACTCTGCGCAACTGGATTCTTTCCGTTCTCTTGTTCGAGCCCGCGCCCGGAAGTACAACCTCAAGAAGTGATCAGAGCAGCTTGCGGGCGGTGATGCTGAGCTGGACGATGTCGGTGGTGACGCTGGCGGGGTAGGCGCCGGCGGTGAGCTCGGTGCCGCCGCCATTGAAAGCTTTGAGCTTCCAATTGTTGAGCGCGGCGCCGGCGACGGCGATGTAGTAGCCGCTGTTGCCGTTCTGGCTCTCGCCGAAGGCTTGCACGACTTGCGTCGAGGGCAGCTTGTCGGCGACTTGCGTGAAGTCGAGCGTGTCGCCTCCGGTCGGATAGTTTCCGGTAAACGTGAGCGTGGCGATGGCGTAGACAAAATTGCTTGCCGAAGAATCCACGTTCAGCGGCGTAAGCGAAATCGTGATGGGCATGAAAGACTCCTTGGTGAGGTTAAGGAGGTAAAGGAAGCAAAGGAGGTAGAGGAGAAGGCTGGCTTATGCTCTTGCAGCATCCTTTACCTCATTTACCTCCTCAACGTCCTTTACTTCGCTGTTCAGAAGGGCGTGTAGCCGCTGCGCGATGAAAAGGGCCGGCGGCGGCGCTGCGATTGCTGTTCGCGGCGAACCGCGGCGCTGACCAGATCTTCGATGGCGTCGGAGGCAGCTTCATCCCACTTTTCGGCGAGCGGGCTGCCGCGCGACCACGCTGCCAGGGCCGCTGTCGCGTACGCGAGCGCTTCCTGGGCGTTGCGCACCAGCACTGGTGAAGTGGCGTCGGTCAGGTCCGGATACGCTTTCAGATAGCGCAAGCGGATCTGCGTGTCTTGCGTGGCGCCCAGGAAATAAAGCCCGTCGGCGCGCCATTCCCAAACGCTGAGCGTGGTGTCCTGCGCGCGCGACGGCAAGCCGCCGTGCTGCGAGAGGTCCACCATCTCGAGAAAATCCTGGCTCGAGCCGTTGGGGCGCTCCCACATTTTCAGCGGCACGAGCAGGTCCGTTGGGAGCTGATTGGGCGGCGCGGTGGCGTCGGTGAGCGAGACTTGCAGCGAAGTGTCCACTGCTGTGACGGCGGTGAGCACGAGGAGCGCGTCGTCCTGAATGAATCCGCCGCCGCCGGCGTTGCCGATAGCGCGCTGCACTTTGCGGTACGCGGAGTTGGCGTAAGGCAGCAGCACTGCGTCGGTGAACAGGTTGCCCTGCGCATCGTTGAGCAGCGAACGCGCTAACGCCGTGATTTGTCCCGCCGTGTTGTATGCACTTGAGCCTACGACTGGCATGCTGTATTCCTTGACGTTGACTGTCTGAGTGTAGTAAATCGTGCCACGCGTGGGGCGCGTCTCGGAGAATGCTACCAGTGAGGGTACTGGACGCGCCTCTCAAGCGCTGAAGGCTGGCGACAGCCTCCTGGGTTCGAGTCCCACATTCTCCGTTCCCCTTCAGCGCGTATTGTCATCTTAGCGAACCAGACCTTGACCGAAACCATCGCGAGCGGTATTCTTCGCTTGCTTGAGAGGCGCGTCCAGTACGCGTTAGTTTCGGGCGGCTGTCGCCAGCCGCCCTTTTTCTTTTCTTGCTACCCTTCGGGCAGCGGCGATTTCTGCAGATACGCGGCGACGCCGATGACCGCGTTGATCAGCGAAGCGGCGGCGCCGATGCGAAACGTTGCGCCCATTCCGGATTGCAGATTGAAGTGTTGCGGATCGATGCCCACCGCTGCAAAGCCCGTGAGCACGCCGCCGGCTGCGCCGCTGATCGCCGCGGCAAGAATGCCTCTCAGCCAAATCTCGATTCGTGTGATGTTCATTGGTTTGTTGGTTTCAGTAGCGCGGACACTCTTGTCGGCGCGGCGTCAACACCTGACTTGGCGTTGGGCGGCTGGGCTTAAGCTGCACAGGCAAGAGTGCCTGTGCTACCGGGCGCGATATATCGTGCCCCTACAGAACGGAGACGAAAGGCTGTTGATGGAACGCGGGCGTGGCGTCGTCGAGGACGTCGTAGGCCCAGTCGTCGTAGTGGCGCTCTTGGCGCGTTTCCCGTTCGTAGAGTTGTTTCTTGGTTGTGGCGCGCGGAGATTTGCGCGACCACTCGATGGCGCGGGCTACGTGTTCCGCTACGGTGGGCGAGAGCTGCAAGAATCCGCCGACGGGCGTTTCCAGCGTGAAGCAATGCTCGTATTCGCCGCGCGAGGGATACGGGCCGAGCGCGGGAATGCTGATGGCGTTTTCACGTTCGATCGTCTGGGCGTACCAGTTGCGGGGCGAGCCGTAGGTTTCCGGCGGCACCCAGCGTTCGATATGCCAGCGATTGAGCGCGGGATACTTGGGTTCTTGGCGCAGTTCGACGACTTCGCGCAGCAAGCGGCCGTGTTCGTCGCGGTCCTCGAATTTGCCGCCGATCCAGGCGAGGCGATTCCAGCCCCACACGGCTCGATAGTTCGGCTCGCCGTAGCGATTGCGTCCGCCGGCGAGTTCGAGACGCCAGGCGACCGCTTCCGGAGTTTCGTGCGTTTCGCGAAGCACTTGAATCATTGGAGCGTCGGTTTGGCAGAGAACGGTACGGTCGGATAAGACGAAGAACGAGAGGCCGAAGTCTTCCCCTGCGGCGAGAACTCCACCGTCTTCACGACAAATTTGCGGTCCACACAATCCAGGATGAGATCACTGACTTTGCCAACTTGGCCTTCGACAATCGCATTGTGTTCGCGAGCCGTAGCTTCGCAGCGAAGCACCGTTCCGCGATCAAGTTTTGGCAGACCGGAATCCAGTTGCACACCGATGTCCGGCGCAATCATGGGCCGAAGAATGGCGAGGTCGCGCTGGGTATCGACGCGCAGGAACACGAAGACCAGCGGCTGCGGCTTGCTCCGGGCAGAGATCACGCCACCGAGCAAGAGAGCCAGGCCGCCGATGAGAATTCGTCTCATTTTTGAGAGGAGATAGAGGAAGTAGATGAGGTTAAGGAAGTAAAGGACAAGAGAGCGCACGCACACTTCATTGTGGAGGTGTGCATGCGCTTCTTGCGTCCGCTTCTCCCAATCCCTCTTTCTCTTCTCTGCTTCTTAGTAACCGCTGGGTCGCGCCAGCGTGTCGATGAAAGCGCCGGTGCGCGGCGAGTCATCCCACACCTGGAACGAGGTGTCGAAGTAGAAGATGAAGGACGCTGCGAGGCCGCCGCTGGCGCCGTAAATCGGGAACACGGTGTTGCCGTTGACTTCGTAGAAGTCGATGTCCTTGAGCACGGCGCGTCCCCAGTGCGAGAGGTCGAGGAAGTCGACGCGAGTCTGGTCGGCGTTGACGCTGGACTTGATCGGGATGCCGCTCATGGTCTTGCGGCCGCTGAAGAGCAGATCCAGGTCGTTGCCGTCCTTGCCGCCGCCTTCCTTGATGATCTGGCTGACGGTAATGCCGAGATTTTCCCACGCATGTTCCTGTTCGACGGCCATGTACGCGATGAGCTTGCTCACGTGGTTGATGCCGAGAGCCTTGCGCACTTTGTTGATCGCCAGGCGCACGTTGCTGGGCGTGAGTGCGGCGTTGCCAGCGTTCACGCGCGGCGTGGCGAGCTGCACGGGATACGTGGCGCGGTTGAGGTTGAGCCATGTGCCGGTGGTCGCGTTGTTCTGGTGATATTTGATGCCGAAGAGCGAAACCGGCTGCGCGCCGCTGAGGCCGTCGTGCACGAGCACGTCGCCGTTGGTGAGGCCACCCGGATTGACGTCCACGGTGATGGTCTGCGTGGCGCTGATGGGATCGGCGGCGACCACGTTGGCGGTGCCGCGATTGGTGGTCAGCGTCGAATCGTAGACTTGAATGGTTTGCCCCACGTACACGAGCGCCGCGCCCGGAGGCGTGGCCATCGTCCAGGTGGTGCCGGCGAACGAGCTGACGCTGCCGAGCACGCCGTTGCCGGCGGTCTGCATCAGCTTGTCGAGAAACGCTCGGAATTGCTTCATGCCGTTGGCGACTTCGCGCTTGGCGGCATTTTCGATGGCGCGCTCGCGGCCGCTGGTGGCGTACTCCACCAGCTTGGTGATTTCAATCGCGAAGCGGAAGAAAATCGGCGAGACCTGCGCGACGTCGTACGCCGTGCCGGAACCGCGCCCGAGGTCGCCGCCGTCCGCGTTGTACGAGCCGGCTTTGCCTCCGGGATTGACCTGCAAAGGCAGGCGCATATTGCGGCTGGAAACTTTCTCGACGTCGCCGCGCTGCTGAATCATGGTGAGCAGAATGTCGTCGCGCTCGTAGAGCAGGGGCACTTTGTCGCGCACCTTCTCGAGCTGCAACGCGATGACATTCGCGTTTGCTTGTGCTGGCATCTGTTGTTCTCCTTAGATGATTGCGTTCCGCGGAAACACTGAATTCATTGCGCCTGGCTTGTACGCCGGGGCGGTAAGGGCGCAGCATTGCTGCGCCCCTACTTGGCACGTTCGATGTGCTTGAGTCTCGGTGCTCGCGGAATCACAAAGGCGTCTTTTGAGAAGGCGCCGAAAAAGATTGAAATCGAATTGTTAGCCGCGCCTCAGAGATCGAGGATTTGCTGGTCGCTGAGTTTGCGGTAGTCGACGCTGCGGCGTGATGCTGCCGCTCCCGTATCCTGAATCGTGCGAGAAGCTTCGCGCGAAGTTGTGCCGCCGCGGCTCGGTGACGGCGCGGAGGCCGTGGCTACTTCCCTTTTCGCCGCGGAAGCGACGGATCTTTCGCTCTTTGCGCCGTGGGCTACGAGCGTGGTGCTGGTCCATTCGCTGATTACGCGGCGTGCTGCGCTCGGCACGAGCTGCTGGGCGCGTTCGCCGATCAGGCGCACTACGTGCGCGCGAGCCGTGTCGTCGAAGCGCCGCGCCGCCAGAATCTGCGCGATTTGCTCGCCTAGTTGGCGATCGCCTTTGAGCGCCGCTTCGACATCCTGCCGCACGGCTGCGCCGAGGCGTTCTTGTAGTGGCGCAGCATGCTGCACCCCAGCTTGTCCGGAGGTGCTGTACTTCGCGGCGTTCGGCAGGGCTTGCTCGATGGTGCGCGAGATTGCGGTGCCCACGCTGCGCTCTAGCTCTTCATTCGCGGCGCGTTCAAATGCGATGTAGGCGGCGGTTTGCGTTTCGTTTGCAGATGGATGGCTCGATTCTGGCGCAGCATGCTGCGCCACTGCAGCGGAAGGCGGTAAAGGCTGAGCGCCATGGACAGTCCTGGCAGGAACAGCGTTCACTTCTTCCAGGGCGCGCAATCCTGCGAAGACCATTTCGCGAAAGGCGGCGGGGTCGTCACGCAGCATGCGTTGCGCCAACTGCGCGCGGTTGGCGCTGACTTGCTCGGGTGTCCCAGCAGCGGTACCAAAATACGCCGCATCAATTTCGTCCAGCATGCGCGCACGTTCCGCAGCCGTCTTCGCCTGACTCAATCCGCCCGGATACAACTCCCCCAGCGCGCGAACCTCTTCCGGCGCGGCAAACGGACCCGCTGCAGCCGCTCCCGCGGTCTCTGCCGTCGCCACCGGAGTGGGCGAGCCTTCCTCCGCCACGTCAGGCTTGCGTTGTGTTTCTGGGCTACCGCCGACTCTCGTATCCCGCGATTCGGGGGCGATCTCCAGAATCTGCTCATCCGTCAGGGCGAACAGTTCCGTGCCACTTGCTTGCGTAAGGCCGGCGCTGGATTGATTTTGCACCCTACACTCCTTATTCAAGGCCGCTTAGAGAAGAACATTCTTAACAAAAAAGGGGCCATCTAATCAGGGAACGGCTGTGCACTTCTAGTCGAGCTCACTCCCGTTTAGACCGATTCCTGCCGGTTATTGGCACGGCGGGATCGCAAATTGCTGGCACCTTCGCGCTTACGTCCGCATTGGTTGGCAATTGCAACAGCACGGATTCTTTTTCCTCTGTGTCGCAACGGCACTCAGAATCGCACTTGGGAAGCAGCAGTTTATAGTGGAACGTAACCTCGAAGCTTGTTGGCGAGTGCGGCTCAAACTCCCACGTTTTCATATTCTCCCTGGCTGCCTGCACTAGCATCGCGGGACCGGTTTCGGCATCGATGGACGAGACCCTGGTGCCATTCGTGGAGACCTGCAGGGTGACAATTCCCTGGATGCGCGCCGATGGCGCCGTGCGCGGGTAGAACGGCACCGCGGCGCCAATGACTCTGGGCAAACGCGCCCTTGGTTGCTGCGCGGCTGACGGAAAAAGCAGCACCAACAGTGCTACCGTGGCCGCGATCCTTACAAAGGCGATCATTTCATTCTTTCAAAAAATCCTTCAGACTCATGGGTTTACCGATGACTCCGGAGTTATCGTAGAAGTATACCTTATTTTCCCGTGCCGCGAAAATTAGGTTGATTTGGCCCGGAACAACCGCAGATTTGTCTGCTTCCGACGGCGGCTGGTTCCAACCCTTACCTTTGCCGGTTGTGCCAGCCGGGTGCACATGAAAGGCGACCTCGGGATTCACGATCGAGTACGCCGCCTTAGGATCCGCGGGTACGTAGGACGGCGAAACCTTGGTGTCGACGTCGGGATTGGCGTAAGGACCAGGCTTATCGCGCGATATCACCCAGTTCCCTGAAGCATCTAAACCCGCGACACCATACTCTTCATGAAATCCGCCCCTCTTGTCATCGGCGGTTGGGGCGTTGCTGTCGTTAATAGCCTGTACCATCTTCGCCTTGACTTGCGCCGGGATTTGCGAGGCCAGGCTCTCTGGAGTTTGCCTCTTTGATGCGTTTTCCGCGGTGTTCGGAGGCTGCTTTTGTGTGCCTTGGGACTCGTGGACCAAGACGTGGTGGCCATCGATGGTGACCCAATGGTCGCCCGGACCATCGTGGTCGTCGCCAGGCTTTGGCGCTCGCTGCGCGGCACTCGTCGTATGCAGCTCGCGCGGTCGAACCTCCGGTCCGGTGCGGTCGCGGCGGACCTGCGAAAGCACCGGAGCAAGCGAGGCGAGGTTCAAGGCAGAAGTCGTGTTGCTTGCCCGCAGGTGGGCTTCGGCGTGGGCGCGGACGTTGGCGAAGCCGGCGGGGTTGGTCATGCGGGCGGCTTGGCCGGCTTCAGAGCTGGCCCAGCGTTTGCATTCCTCGAATTCTACGGCGTGGTTGTCGAGCAGATCGTCGACTGGCACGGAAGGCAGCACCAGGACTTGTGACTGGTGATTAGTGACTGGTGACTGGTTTCGCGTGCCTGCGGCGTTCGAGTCGCTCGCGCGGGTGATTTGGTCGTTAGGGCTTTCTTGGGCTGGCGCAGCATGCTGCGCCACTACAGCGGAGTCGGAGGCTGCGCCGGCGTGGGTGGCGCCCGATTCGTTCATAGTGATTACGATTGGTGCGCTGGCGAGGAGTTGCTGGATTTCGCGCAATTGTTTGTTGCGGGCGTCTTCGCCGGGGACTACCAGCTCGGTCAGGCCGAGCACATTTTTGATGTAGCCCATGTTGGCGGGCTCGGTTAGCGCTTGCTGGATCACTGGATCGTTGACACCGAAAAGCTGCTGCAGGATGCCGCGTTGCTGCGATTTGAGTCGCGGAAAGGTTTCATCGGCTTCGGGATGCACGGAAATGTTGCCTTTCAGGTCCGCGATGCGGATGGTGCGGGCATCGAGTACGCCGTCCGGGCCGAGCAAGGGAATTTCCACGTCTTCGGGACGATTTTTGCGGAAGGAATCGACGCCGAGGAGAATCACGTCAGCGTAAAACTGCTTCATGCGGCGCCAGACGAGTCCGAGGCGGCCGAGCGCCTGATCGCGCGCGAGTGCGTAGCCGCTGGCGGTCTTCACATCTTCCATGTTGCCGCCGAAGACGGCGGGAAAGAGCCCCGTCAAGAATTGCGCGACTGGGCCGATCAATTCCTGTTGGTGCTGCACCATGTCCGGAGGAACGCGCGCGGGCTGCGGCTGGAAAAATCCCGCGGCAAGCGGCTGGCCGGGACGCGCGCGCGCCGGGAAATGCGCGGCGGGTTCGGCGACCTGATTTGCGAGGGCATCGAAATCGAGCACTTGCGGATCGGCGTAAATCGGCGGAATGCCGTATTCGTAGGTTTCCGCCTGCATATTCGAGAGAACGTTGTAGCGCTCCTGCACTTGCACGAGCGAATCTCCTACGCTGGGGCGGTTTTGGCCGTCGCCAGGGAGAGCGTGGAGCACGCGCCAGTGATCGTCCATGGATTCGCTGCGCGCTTCGCAATAGGCATCGCCGGCAAAGGCCACGTAGCAGCCTTCGGGGAAGAGCGCGAGGAGTTCGTTGCGCGTTTCCACGTCGTCAATCGCGTAGAAAGCCCAGGGCCGCAGCCAGGTGCGGTCAAAAGTAATCAAGTTCAGCAGCGCGTCGCCGGGATGAATGGAAGGCAGGCCTTGTTCGACGCTGAGGCGGGAGACGCGCGCATAAACATCTTCCGCGCCTTGCGACGGCGACGTTTCGATTTTATTCGCGGCGTGCGGATACGCGGCTTTCAGCTTGGCGCGATGCACTTCCGCCTGCCATTGCAGGTATGGATATTCGTGCATTTCGTTGGCCCAGACGGGCGTGTTCAGCTCGAGGCCGCCGGCGATGCTGATCACTTCCTGGCCGTTCGGGACGCGGCGCGTGCCTACAAAGCGCGGGACGCTGACGCGTTCGGCGCGGCGTAGATTTTCGTGGCTGAGTTCGGCGCCGCAGCCGGGGCAGCTCGGGTGACTGGTAATTGGTGACTGGTGACCTGTGTCGGAACCTTCGTCGGTGTCACCGCTTGCCTGGTCTGCGTTGGGCGGCGGTACTTCTTTGTTGCAGCGCGGACAGACGTAGGCGTCTTCGCCGAGCGGGATCTCGACGGCTTCGAGAATGTTTTCGTCGTGGAAGCCGAAGCGCTGGCCGTCGGCCACGTAGCGCACGTAGGCGCCGAGTTTGCCGTCGGTCCACAGAAAATAGCCGATCGAGGTAAGCAGATGCTCGACGTGATTATTCTGCTCGATGAGTTGCGCGACGTCGCTGGCGGAGCGCGCCGCGGCAATGTCCTGCAGCGATTGCGCGGACTGGGGGTAGAAGCGCACGCTCGGGACATCCTGCGAAAGCACCGCGATGAATGACAGGCCGAAGCCTTGATAAAAATTGGTGACGAATTGATAGCGCGGCATGTCTTCGAGCTGGCGATCATCGTTGAAGCGCTGCTCGAACGGCAGATGCCAGTTCATGTCGTTGGGATTCCACCAGGCGTATTGCAATCCTTGCCAGAAAAGCCGCGCCTGGCGAATGCGGCGGATCTCATGCCGCCGCGCGGAGACGCCTTCTTCGCGATACTGGCGTACCAGCTCGCGCAGCGCGTTTACCAGCCTCGGCTTCAAGTCCTCAAGCCGCTCGTTATTCGGTCCCAGCGCGGCCGATTCGTGGCCGTCCGTGTAGCTCACCCCTTCAGGGGTGAGGCCTTTCCCTTGCCTGGCTGGGTTCGCGCCATCGAGCGCAAAATCCTCAAGCCTGAAGGCCTGAGCTACAGCGCTTCCGGCATTGCCATCCGCCGGTGCAAGAACGCCCGGTTGTATCGTTCTAATCGTGTTGTCGTAGTCGGTGCTCATTCGCCTATCCCGGCTGAAATTGTTGCTGTGAAACTTTGGTATTGCTGACGGCTCGAAACGAGGTGGCGCATGATTCGCAGAGAGGTCCCCGCAATGCGGCCCCCGCTTGCAGCGCTGGCGTTGATCGCTTGTCTATCGCTGCCGTTCGGCCGGCTGGACGCCGAAAAGGCCCGGCATGCCTCGCGCAAAGTGCCGAAAGTCGAAATGTCGCTTAGCGGGCCGACCACGGTGCGGCCCAACGAGTCGCTCGAATCGCAGCGCTACAGGATGCTGCTGACAAACCGTTCCTCGGAGCCGCTAGTCTTATTTGTGCGCAACGAATATTTGATGAACGCCCGTTGGGACTGGACGGTTACCGACGCCAAGGGCGCGCCGATTGGCATGGAATTTATCCTGCACGGCTATTGCGGCACCGTACCCTACAGCGCGGACGCCGAGATCGCGGCGCGCCGCATTCACGACGATGAAGTGATCGCGCTCCAGCCTGGTGACAGCCGCGAATTCCCCATTCCAGCCGGCCCTTCGGACGATTACAGCTTCCCTCGCGCCGGCATCTACCATTTGTCCGTGACGATGACCTATGTGCCGCCGAACGCCGGCGAATTCCTGGACCAGCGCGGCAAACGCTGGAAAGCGTATGGCTACGATCAGTGGGACCTGAGCGAACTTAGCCCGGATGCTTTCCAGACGCTGCAGAACAGCCTTTCCGTACAAACCACCTCGAAAACCTGGAATCTGGAGTTGACCTCGAGCCGCCGGCCTCGGTAGGCCGCCAGGCAGCTCGTTCCCATTCAAACCTATTAGCTGTGCGGCACCGCGCGACTGGCTGGGGGCGCGGAAGCAGCGCTTGCGTCAAGGCCGGCGGCATCGTGTGCGGCTTCGTTTTCGCGCCATGCTTGCAGTTGATGCCAGGAGCGGCGGCGCGAGCGCGGCACGGGTTGCGGCTTCGGCGGCTCCGGGAATTCGACCGGCGGAAAGCCCGCCGTGCCCAGCAGCGAATTCGTCAGCGCACGATTCTCGGCGCGCAAACGCGTCACTTCGCCCTCGAGCAAGCCGACGTACCTCGACCGCGCGAATGCTTTCAAGAAATCGAACATATTTGTTTGCTTGGAATCGTTGGTGTCAGGCTGGGCGCTTGCGTGACCGAAGGACGAGGCTCCACGTGATGTTCGTGAGCGTCAAGATTATCCCAACCAAAAACACGCCGAGCGAGGCCAACCCGAGCAGTGGGCGAACGGTGTCGCCCCACGAACCGTCGAGTCCCGCCAACGCTGTAGCGCCGCACATTCCGGCGACCGCCAACGCGTTACAGCGGAACGAGAGACCTATGAGTTTGTGATTCACCTTAGACGAACAGTTCCGGTCCAGACGCAACTGGAGAATTCCCAGCAGGCCGAAGACCGCTCCCGGAACCAGAAAGAGGAGCACTTGCGGGTCTTGCGCATACGGGTGCTCAAGAAGTCCCACGGCGCAGTAGGCGGGCGGCACGATCCCCCGGCCAAAACACCACAGCGCCAGTGCCAGTGACAAATAGCCGGCGACGGTGAGCCCCAAATAGAAAACGTCTGGGCGCCTAGTTTTGACCTCAAGCGGGAAAGCAGCTTCGGCTCGCATCCCGACTATTAGACACCGGATGAAGCTCGGCGGTGCCTCGATCGGCACGGCCATGCGCGCGAAAGTTACCCGCGGCGGCGCGGTAGTCTTGCCGGGCGAAATTGTTTGTGCGCCTCGGTTTCGAGTCGCTGGTAATGGATGGCGCGCGATGTGGCGTCTTGAGCGGTGACTTGGCGCGCGATTTGTTCGCCTAACGGCATGCCGGTTACGAAACGCGTCGGGTTGCCAAAGTCGCGTTGACCTGGCCCTGCGATCGAGCCGGGCGGGGCAAGCCCCGCCCCTGCACCCCCATTTAAATTTGCCAGGCGGGCGCCGGAGACCAGGCCGTAGCGGGCGGCGTCGGCGGCGTCATCGCCATCCATTTTGCGAATGTCTTCTACGCGATTGGTGTCGCGGACAAGTTGCGGCAATCCCTCGATGAGCTTGGCGCAATTCTCGGTGATCAGCCAGGAATCGCTTTCGAGCAATTGGTACATCAACTGCCAGCCGCCGATGCGGTCGTCGTCCGCGGCGCAAGGCCGCGGCAAGCCGTTCGAGACGAGCACGTCGCCGAGCTGCTCGGCGATCGAGGCTTCCGCGGTGCGATGCGCAAATGCATCCGGCGACAAGAAAACTTCGGTGATGCGCTCGCGGCCGCTGCGCTCGGCAATTCCCTGCGCGAGCATGCGCGGCGAGAGGCCGGACTGCACGAATTCGCGGTAGGTGATGATGCGGCAGTTGACAGTCGATAGTTGACGGTCGATAGCCGGAGAACCCTCTTGCAGTTGAATCTTACTGTCGACTATCGACTGTCGACTGTTAACTGCCGGCGTCGGCACGGCGCAGTGCCAATACACGGCGCTGGGATGCTGGAAGCCCCAATCGATGGAGATCCAGCGGGGCCACCAGGGTTCGAGGCGCAATTCTTCGGGGCGCGCGGTGTGGCGGCCGATATCAAAGACGTCGAAATACTGGCCGGCGAAAACGTTCCAGTCGCCATCGAGAAAAGCGCGGCGCAAATGTTCGGGCAGCGCTTCGAGTACGCGGCGATAGGCGGCGTCGTTCGCGTAGATCGGATTGTCGGCAAGGCGCGCGCGGATGAAATCGTAGTCAGCGGCATCGTAGAGTTCGGGCCGCTCGAATCCGGGCGGCGGGACGTGATCGACCCACAGCGCTTTGACCCAGGCGTGGCCGATGTTGCCCGGGTTAGTCGCCCCAGCCATGCTCGGGTGCACACGTTTGCCCGCGAATTCGCCCGACGGATAGCGCTGGACCGGGCAGCGATTGCGCGAGGTAAGAAATTGCCACTGCTTGAGCGTGAAGTGCGTCAGCTCATCGAGTCCGATGAAAAGGAACTCCGCGCCTTGATACTGGTAAACGTCGTTTTCGTTGCGGCAGTAGCCAAAGCGCGTGGTCGAGCCGTTCAACCAGGTGACGACGTGCTTCGATTCGTTGTAGCTCTTATAAAACTGGCGCGGAACATCGCGGCGAAAATAGGCCAGCAGCGATGACTCCAGCTCCGGATACGTGCGGCGGAGCAGCAGCGTGTCCGCGCCGGGAACTTCGTTGGCGATCTGGATGGCTTCCCAGAGCAAGGCTTTCGTTTTGCCGGGGCCGGCGGCGCCGCCGAAAAGCCGATATTTCGCGCACGATTCATGAAATTCTGACTGGCGCGGGAACGGTTTGTAGCAATCGTCGAGGCGCAGCGCCTTTTGCCTTTTCGATTTTGTGCGGATCGGCATACTCGATGGAATGTTCCGTTTACATCGAAGGCCCGCCTCAGAAGGCGGGCCCTACAAAGAGTCTGTCGGGGGCGGCAAGCTTGACGACGGTGAACTGGCGCTCGGATAGGACACGCCGGGCTAAAGCCCGGCTCCTACATGGCGCGGAGTTTTTTGCCGATCAGGTAGGCTACGGCGCCGCCTACCAGCGCGGCGGCGGTGGGCCAGTGGTGCAGGCTAAGCACCACGCCGGCCACTACCGCGGCTACGCCAGAAATTTCCACCATAAGGCCGACAAACTCGAGATGCCCGCTGGATATCGTTGTCATGATTTTCGTTCCTCCTGGAGTGTTTTCGCGTGGCGCGTCAGTCTTCGCGTTTGGGACGCACCAGATCGAAAATGATTTCCTGCGGCTCTTCTTCCGGCGATGCCGCGCTTTTGTAGCGCATCTCGGTGAGCTTTTCGACGGCGCGCTGCCTGACCTTGTCGTCGCCCGAGTTCAGCAAGCCGACCCACACCTCGAATAAATCGACGCGCTGGTGAATTTCCTCGACGAAGTCCGCCGGATCGAGCGGCAGCGGCCCTTCGCCGGGCGGATACTTTTTCTTTTCGCTTGGGACGCGCAGCTCATCCTCTTTCAGGTCAGGGTTTGTAAGTACAAACCCTGAAACCCGTGTTTTAGAGGACTGCCGCTTCTTTCCGTTCGTGCCCTCAGCCAGCTCAGCGTGCGCATGGCGGTCCGCGCCTGCCGCTGCGGAGGCAGCGGCAATTGCAACGGAAGCTCCGCTCGCGTCGTCAGAGCCAGCCTCGGGCAGCAACGGCGGTGCGGCCGCCGCTGGAACAGACGAGGAAGCTTGGTCATGTCCGTTTATGCGGGATCCGGCGCGCGTGGCGCCGTCCGCCTCAGCAGCAGGATTTGCGCTGCCGTTTGCATGACCATTGGCTTTCTTCGCAGCGTGGTTCCGGGTGTTCGGATCCGCGCCGTGGTCCGCTGGGGCAGAGCCCTGGCGAACCGGCGACGAGCCGCGCGTCCGGCGAAGTGTTGGCGAGGAGTTGGCGTCCTCGGGCGTGGGGAGCGCAGGCGCGGTTGAGGTGCCTTCCGCGCCGTTGGTTTTTTCCGCTCGCATGGGTGTCTCCGCTAATTTGGTCGTTCGTGGCGCGCGGCGCGTTGTGCGCCAGGCGGCGTAGCGCGTTCGGTGCGGCCGCGTTCCGGGAAGCCGTGGGCCCACAATCCGAGAATGGCGCCGTTCACCGCGTCTTCGTGCCGGCGGCAATAGAGCGAGCCGCACTGGCGGCGCCGGCTGCACGGAACCCACGCGTGGGGGTCCCATCCGGCGCGGACGTAGGCGATGCAGCGTTGCTGGCGCGTTGCGTACATGATTCCAATTTCGCGGCGTTTGACGGTGCTGCAGCTCAAGCTGCTGCGGCGTAGCGGCGGCGCGACCAAAGGACCACGCGGTCGCACGGCACAACCGCAGAATCGCAGATCGCGCCGAGGGCGTCCGCGTCGAGCGGCGTGTCCGCACGAAGAAAGTGCCGCGCACTGGTGCGATCAGCGGGCGCGAAGTCATCGGCTTCTATTTCGCCAGGGGCACACTCGGCGTCCGCGTAGGCTTGCCCGAGTACGGCGCGCCACAGCTTTTGCTCCGGTGTCAGCAGCATGATGCGCTCCGGTCAGACGAGCAGCTTGGCGGTCAAGCCGGTGCCGCCGGTGGACGAGACAAAGCGAATGCGCAGAAAACGCGCCTGCACACCGCCGACGGTGCGCGTTTCCCCGGCTACTGCGGTCGAGGCGTCGATCTGAAAGTATTCGGCGTCGACATCGGCCATCGCGCCTTGCAGCACGATGCTGACGGCGGTTGGCGCCGTTCCGAAGACGGTCTGCCAGCGCACCGCTGTGCCCACGTCTGGTTGCCCGGCGTAACTCGGCAGCGCGAATTGCGTGCCGGAGGTGGCGGCGCCGGGAAAGGCCTCGTTGTTGAAACTGAAACCTACGTCGCCCGGCGAAAGTGAAATCGGCGGGGTGACATTCTGATACGTCGGCATCTGGGCTCCTTTGGGCGCACACACGTACGCCGGAAGCGCGCTATAAGCGCGAAACTCGTTAAGCCGGCGGCGGTACGCGGCGCGGCCTGTTTTTTTCGGCTCTAGGTGGAGGAAGAAGAGAAGAGCGAAAAGCTCTCTCTAAAAGCAAAACGCCCCGGCATCGCCGAGGCGCACTTTCTTACAGGAGAGAGTATAGCACATTTCTAAGATTTGTCAAGGAAAATCTGCACTCATATCATAGCTCGTTAGAAATGTCCCCTAGGTTAGCTCGTTAGAAGTGTCCCCTTGTGGGGTTTGAAAGGGTGGCGTGGTGGGGGCCGGAGCGGAGCGCG